>JABLTO010156230.1_pt1 | contig 11073 bp, 9 predicted proteins | sample 7160091 | NCBI WGS metagenome assembly JABLTO01 (sample SAMN14651225, study PRJNA627086) | human gut metagenome | isolation source: feces | host: Homo sapiens
ATTATACTATCAATTTCACGGGAATTCAAGGAAAACCGGCAAAAAATCAAAGGACGGACAGATTTATGGAAAAGAAAAAATATGATGTTGTCATCGCAGATGTGGAAATGGCGATTATCTCTGACGAACGGGAAGATTTTGTAATGCGGCTGGTAAATGATCTGGATCAGAAAATTCGGGAAATCACACTTTCCAGCAAACGCTGTTCCAAAATGGACGCCGCTCTTCTTGTGGCTCTGGATACAAACAGCGAACGGCTGAAAGCGGAAAAGCGAATTCGGAATCTGGAAGCGCAAATTGGCTTGTATGACGCAAATCTGCGCCGTCTGCGTGAAGAAAATGCAAAGCTGAAGGAAATCATGCTCAGCGGAAAAAATGCACAAGCAGAGGAGACAGTAGAGCAGGAATTGGTAGAAGAAGAAGCACAGCCAGATATGGAACAGCTTGACATGACTCAGGCGGAGTCTGAGGACACCGCGCAAGAAGAAGCGGAAATCCAGACAGAGCCGGAAGCACAACCGGAAAAAGCTCCCGAAGAAAACGCCGGCAGAGGAGACAAGCTGCGTCAGATCGAAAGCCTGCTCCGGGGCAAAAACAACGGATAAATGAAACATCATTTGCCCGAACTGCTTGCTCCCGCCGGAAATATGGCTTCCCTGGAAGCCGCCATTGATGCAGGCGCAGACGCAGTTTATTTTGGGGCGGATGCGTTCAATGCCAGAATGCGGGCGGACAACTTCAAATCCGAAGAAACCGCGCAGGCGCTGTCTCTTTGTCGCGCATTCGGCGTGCAGGCCTATATCACGCTGAATACCCGACTGACCGACCGGGAACTGCCGGAGGCGGCCTCCCTCGCCCAGCGTCTATGGGATGCTGGTGCGGACGCATTTATTATAGCGGATGCGGGGCTTGCGGCGCTGCTGCGGGAACAAATCCCCGGCGTACAGCTTCACGCCAGCACCCAAATGTCCGCCCATACAGAATTTGATGCGGCGGCGCTGGAGGGGATGGGATTTTCCCGCATGGTGTGCCCCAGAGAGCTTTCAGGGTCTTCCCTTGCCCGTCTGTGCAGCCGTTCCCCCATTCCAATAGAAATGTTTATTCACGGCGCTCACTGCGTGTCCTTTTCCGGGCAGTGTCTGATGAGCGCAGTCATGGGTGGCAGAAGCGGAAACAGGGGTTCCTGCGCCCAGCCATGCCGACTTCCCTACACTTTGAGCAAAAAAAGCGGATATCCCCTCAGTCTGCGGGATCTGTGCCTGGCTGAGCATATTCCGGAAATTCTGGAAACAAACGTCGCCAGCCTGAAAATTGAAGGACGGCAAAAGTCTGCGGAATATGTATATACAGTCACATCTGTTTATCGGAAGCTGCTGGACGAGGCGCGAGGCGCAAATCCCGACGAGCTTGCTCTTTTGGAATCGGCGTTCAGCCGCAGTGGATTTACCGACGGATATTTCAAGGGCACATATAAAGACATGCTGGGTGTGCGCACGCTGAAGGATTTTCATGAAACGCAGCCGCCTGCATACGGTGGGCTGTCCCGACGGGTTCCCCTAAATATAACATTGCATATACAAACCGGTGCACCGGCAGTGCTCACTGCCGCATCCCCGGATAAAACGGTCACAGTCTGTACAGACGAACCCCTTGCACAGGGAGAAGTACCGCCTCCTGACGGGAACGCTGCCCGCAAAAATGCAGGGCGACTGGGCACAACGCCTTTCACCCTTGCGTCCTTCACCTATGAATCAGACGAAAAAGCGCTGTTTACCCTGTCCATGCTGAACCGGCTCCGCCGGATGGCTGTGGAAGCACTGCTTGCTCCGCCCTCCCGGACGAAAGCGGAAGAAACGTTGAAATCCAAAACGTCTTCCCATATAAAGGCAGAGCCGATGTACTCTGCATCGTTTCTGTCTTCCGCACAGATTACGCCGGCGGCACGGGAATTTTTCGATGAAATATATCTACCCTATTCTGCGCCGGCACAGGACACGGGCATAGAACTTCCGCCAATTCTTCTGGGAGAAGATTTTGAAGCGGTATGGAAAGCGGCAGAGCTTGCGCCGTACATATTGGTACACACGCCGGGACAGCTTACGGAAGCAGTACGGCGGGGCGTTCCCGCCCGGGCGTCTCTTCGATTCAATGCATACAACAGTAAAACTGCCGCAGTGCTGGCAGCGGCAGGTGCAGACTGTGTATATCTTTCACCGGAATTGACCCTGCCCCAGATGCGGGATCTGCAAAGTCCCATACCAAAAGGCGCAGTTGTATACGGCAGATTGCCGCTGATGCTTACCGTTCGGTGCGCAGTGTCCGACGGCTGCCGCCGGTGCGGCAAGGGCTGCGGCGGTATCTTACAGGATCGGCGGGGCGTATCGTTCCCCGTAACTGGTACAGAGAAATGCGGGAACATTATTTGGAACAGTGTACCCGTCTACATGGCAGATCGGATGGACGCGGTGAAAAGTGCGGGGATCACGCGAATGCATTTTCTGTTCACTACAGAGAACGCCGCCGTCTGCGACCGGATCATCCAGGCATATCAAAAAGGTATCGCACCGACGGGCGCAATATACAGAATGAAAAAATAAGGGATTAGTATGGTCTTCAATAAACTTCCATGTGAGGACTTGCTGCGCAGTTTCCTATGGAACTGTCGCAAAGCACCCACTTATATAGGCTCCCCCCAGTAAAGGGAGGTGTCGCGCAGCATCCAACTTTTATAGGCTCCCTTGTGTTAAGGGAGCTCCCGCGTAGCGGGTGAGGGATTGTCCTATGCTATCATTTTTAATAACCTATAAATCGGCAGTATGTGTGAGACAATTCCTCCGTCTTGCCTTACGGCAAGCCACCTCCTTTTGGAGCCGCGTAGCGGATCCTCACATAGGAGGCTTAGAGCTTGATTGTAAGCTCCCCTTACTGGGGGGAAGTCTAATAACATATATGCTATCCCAAATAGAACAAATAAAAAAATGAGGTTTTCAGGCAATGGAAGAAAAAAATGTACATCTTCGGGTAAAATATTTAAAAACAGGTATGGAGCCGCTCGAATATATTGACGGAAAATCCGACTGGATTGATCTGCGTATCTCGGAAACGGTAACCATGCAGGCAGGTGAATTTCGCCTCCTGCCCTTGGGCGTAGCGATCGCTCTCCCAGCAGGATATGAAGCCCACGTGGTACCCCGTTCTTCCACCTTTAAAAACTTCGGCATTATACAAACCAATCACATGGGTGTGATTGACGAATCATACTGCGGAGACGGGGATCAGTGGTACATGCCCGCCTATGCCCTGCGTGACACAGTAATTGAAGAAGGCAGCCGTATCTGCCAGTTTCGGATCATGCGCCACCAGCCGCCGCTTACCTTTGAAGCAGTAGACTGTCTTGGCGGTCCGAACCGGGGCGGCATCGGTTCTACCGGAAAGAAGTAAGCATAATTGCAGATAGGTGTCCACCTAACGAATCCCTCCTGAGGTTCGGGAGCGTCACGCAACCCACCAGTCTTAAGCCCCATGTGCAAAAGGGAGCTGTCGCGTACCTCCTCTATAAGGCTCCCATGTGTAAAGGGAGCTGTCATGCCGTAGACCTATCCAATCTTTATAGCCCCCCTTGTGCAAAGGGGGGTGGCGCCAAGCGCAGCGATAGCGACGGGGGGATTGTTACATGATTATTTTGCAGGATTTATATATCGGCAATACGTGCAAACAATCCCCCCGCCGATTACATCGGCACCCCCCTTTGCACAAGGGGGGCTATAAAGTGTGGTGGATCCCTATGGCGTACTCCCCCTTTACTGGGGGAGGCTTACAAAATTTGTGCAAACTGAAAGAATACCCATAACGAAAGCGTACTATTATGACTGAAAAACTCATCCTTGCCTCCGGCTCGCCCCGGCGACGGGAAATTCTTACAATGGCGGGATACCGATTCGACTTTCTTTCGCCGGACGCGGACGAAAGCGCACCGGGACTTTCCCCGGCTGCGTTGGTACAAGAACTGTCCCGGCGAAAAGCTGCGGCGGCTGCAGCACTTACGGGACGAGGACATGTGATACTCGCTGCGGATACGGTGGTAGCCCTGGATGAAAAAATTCTGGGGAAACCGAAAAATGCAGCGCATGCGGCAGAAATGCTGTCCATGCTGTCCGGCAGAACCCACACCGTATACACAGGCTTCACCATTAGCGGGGAAGCCCCCGCAGGCATATATCGGATGCAAAATCTGCAAGCTGATACATTGTCCCACGAAAATAAAGATCCTCTTAACTATGCAAATATAAATTGCGGGGATGCCCCCACAGAAGAACATCAAACCATTACTCACACAGTCGCCGCGCAGGTGACCATGCGGGATATAACAAATGAGGAAATAGACGCCTACGTCGCAACCGGATCGCCGCTGGATAAGGCGGGCGCATACGGTATTCAGGAAGTGGCAGGCATGTTCGTACAAAGCATTCAGGGAGATTACTACAGCATTATGGGATTGCCCATCTGTCCGGTATCCGTGATTCTGCGGGATACTTTCGGGATTGTCCCTATGCTTTAAAAATACAGCGTGAAAAACCGGGAAAGGTATAATATATTATGAGTAAAAACATTGGAATTGATCTGGGAACCGCCAACACCCTCGTCTACGTGCGAGGCAAAGGAATCGTTTTACGGGAGCCGTCTGTGGTAGCGGTAGAACAGCGGAGCAAAAAAGTGGTCGCTGTGGGCAACGCGGCAAAGCTAATGCTTGGCAAAACCCCCGGTTCTATCATCGCCATGCGCCCCATGAAAGACGGCGTTATCGCAGAATTTGACTTCACCACCGCCATGCTGCGGGACTTTTTCAAACGCACTGCCGGATCTACCGTTTTCAGTCATCCCCGGGTGATCGTATGCATCCCTTACGGTGTTACGGAAGTGGAACGGCGTGCCGTAGAAGATGTGACACTGGAAGCGGGCGCACAAAGCGTTGCGCTGATTGAAGAACCCATCGCCGCCGCAATCGGCAGCGGCCTGCGGGTAGAAGATGCAAAAGGCAGCATGATCGTAGACATCGGCGGCGGCACTACAGAAGTGGCGGTTACCAGTCTTGGAGGAATCGTTCTTTCCACTTCCCTGCGAATTGCAGGAGATGAGTTGGACGAAGCGATTGTCAACTACATCAAAAAGCGTTACAACATCCTGATCGGTGAAATCACCGCAGAAATGCTGAAAAAGAAAATCGGAAGCGTACATCCCGGTGTGGATCGAGGCACGATGGAAATCCGCGGACGCAATCTGCTCAACGGACTGCCTGCCATTATCAGCGTTACTACTGCGGACATTCGAGAAGCCATGCACGAGCAGGTGTTCCACATTGTGGAAGCCATCCGCACAACACTGGAAAACACCCCACCGGAGCTGTCCAGCGATATCTATGACAACGGCATCACCCTTGCCGGCGGCGGCGCCCTGCTGGGCGGATTGGATGCGTTGATCACTCATGTGACGGGCATCAAGGCGACCATCGCAAAAGCGCCTCTGGACGCAGTGGCAGTGGGCATTGGTCATGTAATCGAAAGCATGGGCGACGCGAACGACATCGTACAATTCCGGGGCAGAAGCTCCCGGTAAGAACCGAAAAATACTGCGAAAGGAGAGAACGGCGTGCGCAATTTTCTGAAAACCAGATTTTTTATTGTCATCGTTTTAGTGACGCTTGTGCTCACCATTGTTCCCACCGTACTCAGTGCTATGGGACTTCATTCCGTTGTAAAAGATGCCGCAATGTCTCTTCTGACCCCCATACAAGGACTGTTCACCTCCGCCACAAATGCGGTGGAAGGGTTCACCTCGTATTTTACGGAATTTGATCGGATTGTAGCGGAAAACAACGAACTGCGCTCTCAGATTGACGCCCTTCAGGACGAGATTTACAAATCCCAGGAGCTTTCCCAAATGAACGAGTGGCTCTACGACTATCTGGAGCTGAAACGGGAACGGACAGATTTCAAATTTGAAAGCGCAGGCGTAACCGGCAGAGAAAGCGGAAACTATATGACCGTGTACACCCTGGACAAGGGAACTTCCCACGGCGTGCAGAAAAATATGCCGATTATCAGCAGCAAGGGAATCGTGGGATATGTAACCGAGGCAGGCATAGGCTGGTCCAAAGCAGTAACCATTTTAGAATCCGGACAGGCGATTGGAGCATATGTGGAGCGCAGCGGCGCAGTAGGCGTTGTGGAAGGAGATTTTTCTCTTGCATCCAAGGGGCTGTGTAAGCTGTCCTATCTTGGAGCAGACGCAGACGTGGAAGTCGGCGACCGGATTCTTTCCAGCGGCTACGGCAGCGTATATCCCCGCGCTCTTGTAATCGGATACGTAAAGGAAATCGAAAAAGATCCATACAGCCAAGCCCTCAATGTGTACATTCAGCCGGCAGCGTCCTTGTCCGACGAAGACCGGTTTATGATTATAACGGAATATGACGCCTACACAGAATAACGGCGGAAGAAAAGGCGGGCCGCCCCGGAGAAACGGACAAGGAATCCCCGGAAATGGACAGCGGCAGACGCCTGCAAGACCTCCAAGACCCCAGAACCGTCCGGTTTCCATGCAAAGCAGGCAGCCCCGCCCAGGACAGCCCCAGCACAGACGAAAACCGGCACCCCCACCTACACTTGGGCAGGCGCTCGCCGCAGAACTGAAAGATATTCTGCAAAAGCTCTGGTATTACGTTTATGAAAATGTGGAAAGCATATTGAAAGGCCTTGTCTGCGGACTGTATCTTGTGCTGTTTCTTATGCTGCAAACGACCTTTTTCGTAGAATTTGCGCCGTTTGGCGCCGTGCCGGATTTACTTCTCTCTCTGACCGTGGCAGTTGCCGTGTCGGAAGGAGAAAAATGGGGGGCAGTATTCGGACTGATCGCCGCATGCCTCTCTCATATCACCGGCGGTGCACCCGGACCGGTTCTGCTTCCTCTGTTGTATATGCCTGCAGGATATTTCTGCGGAATCTGCGCAAAGGAATATCTGAGCGACTCCATCCCCGTACGAGGAATCTACATTGCCGCTTGCGGCGCTGGACGGGGAATTATAACGGCGATTTCCGCCGCATGTATTCTGACTGCATCTCCGGCAGAAATCTTTCTGGATATTGTCATCCCGGAATTTTTCTCCACAGCCCTCATGGCGCCGGGTATTTACGGATTGATTTATCTTTCCATGAAGCCGTTCCACAAGTCCCGTGCAGAACGGACAGAGAATTGAAAGGCTGTACGTACTAAGTAAGGCTCCCAACAAAGGGAGCACGAAGCAGAAACTATACAAAAGGCTCCCTTGTGCAAAGGGAGCTGTCACGGCAAAGCCGTGACTGAGGGATTGTAAAACTATCATTTTGAATAGTCTATAAATCGGCAGCTCTGCTAAACAATCCCCCCGTCGCTTCGCGACACCCCCCTTTGCACAAGGGGGGCATAAGGAATAATGAGCTACACCGTGTCGCCCTTTGCTGAGGGAAGCCTAAATAAGTTGGATGTACCACCCTTTGCTGGGGAAAGCCTAAATAAGTTGGATGTACCACCCTTTGCTGGGGGGAGCCTAAATAAGTTGGATGTACCACCCTTTGCTGGGGAAAACCTGATAGTATTTTGCTACACAGGAGTTTCCTTTTTTAGAGCCTGATGAAGCCTGTATAAATTTAAACTAAGGAGGTTTATATGAGCAAACGAGAACATCTGGCAAGATACATATGCCTTGCCGCATTCTTTATTATTGTCTGTCTGATTTTCATTGCCCGCCTGATCAGTATACAAATCGCAGGTCAGGACTATTATACAGAAACCTCCGGACCCAAAACCTATACCCGCAAGGAAATTATCCAGGCACAACGGGGCAATATCTATGACTGCAACGGAACTGCATTGATTTCAAACGTGTTTTCCTATAATCTTTATCTGGATGCAGGCAGTCTGCCTCGCGCAGCGGCAGAGCGCAACGAGATCCTTCTCCGTATTGTACAAACTGCCCGGGATAACGGCAGCGGAGATGCATTCACCATGCCGGAAAATCCGTTTACCGTGGACGGAGACGTCGTATCCCTGGACAGCGAATTTATGAAAACCGTATACGGCAAACGGCTAACAAAGCTGATCACCGATTTGAATTTTCCACCGGAAGATGACGGCTCCTGGAAAGAGAAAGCTCTTGCCAGCGCATATGAAGCATTGCTGCTTCGATATGGTATCATTACCATTGAAGATAAAAAAACTATAGAAAATTATAACCCTGAAGACGCAGCGCTCCTGTTTGCCCTGCGTCTGGATATGGAATTAAATAACTTTTCTGCTACAGAACCTTATACCATTCTGACCGATATTCCTGTGGAACTGATCAGCCGGATTCTGGAAGGCTCCACCAGAGGCATTCGGGTATATAACGAATCCAAACGGATTTATCACTTTCCTGGGACCGCCTCTCACATTCTGGGCCGTGTAGGCAGAATTACTGCTGAAACTGCGGAATATTACAAAGAATTGGGGTATTCCATGGATGCTACCGTAGGCGTGGACGGCGCGGAGAAAGCCTTTGAAGAATACCTCCACGGGGTGGATGGCGAATTGACTGTTGTGGAAGACGGCTACGGAAACATATTGGAACAGTACGTGAGTCGGGAACCGGTGGCAGGGCAACACGTGTACCTCACAATTGATATCGAACTGCAAAAGGCGGCGGAAAAAGCCCTGGCGGACAACATTGCCCTAATCGCAGCAAAGGGCGCTGCGTCCGGCACGCCCAATTCCGGTGAAGACGCCAATGCGGGCGCGCTGACCGCAGTGGACGCTAAAACCGGTGCGGTGCTGGCGCTGGCTTCCTGCCCCACCTTTGATCTTTCCACCTTCTCCGATACTTATAAGGATCTGATAGAGGATGAAAACGCACCCCTGTTCAATCGGGCGCTGGAGGGCACCTATGCCCCCGGTTCCACCTTCAAACCCGGCGTAGCGGCGGCGGCGCTTCAGGAAGGCATCATCACCCCACAGACAGAAATTCAAGACCAAGGGCAATATAAATTTTATGCAGACTACCAGCCCAAATGCTGGATATATGCACCAAAATACGGTCACCGTACTCACGGCTACGTGAATGTGTCCGAAGCAATTCAGGTATCCTGCAACTACTTCTTCTATGAGATTGGCAGACAGCTTACCATTTCCAAAATCGACACATACTGCGAAAAATACGGGCTGGGACAGCCTACCGGTATTGAGCTAAGCGAAAAAACAGGTATCCTTGCAGGACCGAAATATAGAGAAGCAAACGGAAAAATCTGGTATGACGGTGACACGCTCCAGGCGGCAATCGGGCAGTCTGACCACCTGTTCACTCCCCTGCAGATTAGTATGTATCTATCTACCCTGCTGGGCGGCGGAAACCGGATGAGCGCTCATATTTTAAAAGAAACAAAGGATTATTTTGGCAATACTCTATATACAGCAGAACCAAAAGTCATTGATTCCATCCACTTGGACGAGACTGTTGTGCAAACTGTGCGCTACGCCATGAAGGATGTAACGGAAAACGGCTCCGCAGCTCGGGTATTTGTCAATTATCCCATTGCCATCGGCGGGAAAACCGGTACCGCACAGGTATCAGAGACCTCTTCCGACAACGCGACATTTATCGCTTTTGCCCCCTTTGACGATCCCAGCATTGTGGCCACATGCGTCATTGAGCATGGTGCAACTGGAACGGATGCGGGCTTTGCTGTGCGGGATTTATTTAACGCATACTTTTTCCCGGGAAATAATGGATCAGGAGACGGAGATACACAATGATGAGAGAATCCAAACAGGCTGCTCGGCGCAGGGCAGCGGAAATTACGGAACTGCTCCGGCAGCGGTATCCGGACGCGGCGTGTTCTCTTGACGCCGGCGAGGATCCCTGGCGGCTGCTGGTAATGGCACGCTTGTCCGCCCAGTGTACGGATGAGCGGGTAAATATCGTAAGCGAGGGTTTGTTTGCGGCACTGCCCACGCCCCAGGCAATGGCGGACGCACCTCTGGAACAGATCGAGGGACTGATCAAATCCTGCGGACTGTACCGAGGCAAGGCAAAAAGTATTCGGGACGCATCAAGGATTCTGTGCGAGCAGTACGGCGGGCAGGTACCCGACACCATGGAAGCACTGCTGTCTCTCCCCGGTGTGGGACGAAAAATTGCCAATCTAATTTTGGGAGACGTGTATGGCAAAGGCGGCATCGTAGCGGATACTCACTGTATGCGCATTTGCGGGCGGCTGGGATTTTATCCGGATGATCGGAAAAATCCCCTGCTGACGGAAAAAGTCATGTCTGAGCTTGTGGAGACAGAGGAGCAAAGCGCCTTCTGCCACCGGATGGTCCTGTTCGGCAGGGACGTGTGTACCGCCCGATCTCCGAAATGCGGGGAATGTCCCCTACAGCAGCTTTGTAAACATACATCTGATAAAACAGAAGAATAAAAAAGGAGCACACATTGAAAAAAGAAAAAAATTGCCGGCTGGGTAAGGTTGGCGGACAAGCCGTTCTGGAAGGCGTAATGATGAAAAGCGGGGACAATGTGGCGCTTGCAGTTCGCAAAGAAGATGGAACAATTGCACTGAAGAAAAGCACCTTCGTTTCCGCAAGAAAGAAAAATAAATTCTGGAACATCCCCTTGATTCGGGGCTGTGTAAACATGGTGGAAATGATGCGTCTGAGCTTTTCCACTTTAAACGACAGCGCTCAAATGCTGGGAATCGATGATACCCAGCCGGAAACAAAATTTGAAAAATGGCTGGATAAAAAGTTCGGCGACAAACTGATGAATGTGGTCATGACCATCGGTATGGTGCTGGGAATCATTCTCAGCGTGGGACTTTTCATGATCCTACCAAATGTTGCCACCATGGGTCTGAACAAGCTGGTTACTTCCGGCGGCGGTACTCTGCCCAGCTTTGTACAAAATCTGATATCCGGCTTGCTCCGCATTCTGATTTTTATTGTATATTTGCTCCTTGTTTCCCTGATGAAGGATATCCGGCGCACTTTTGAATATCACGGGGCAGAGCA
>JABLTO010198056.1_pt1 | contig 11072 bp, 13 predicted proteins | sample 7160091 | NCBI WGS metagenome assembly JABLTO01 (sample SAMN14651225, study PRJNA627086) | human gut metagenome | isolation source: feces | host: Homo sapiens
CCGCTTCGTTCCCGTCATCAGGTCTCGCAGAATGAGTACCTTCCACTTATCGCTGATGAGCGTCAGCGTAGTCTCCACCGGGCAGGCCGGCAGCATTTTGATTTCTCTATCTGCCATGACAGTCTCCTATTAGTTTCTTTTTGGTAACTACCGCACATTATTGTGCTTACTTTACAAATTCTCTCTACAGCGCTATTATAATGCCAAAGACAAGCAAAAGCAAGTCAGATTATCAAGGAGGAACTTATCATGAACAAAGTCGTAGAATTTCTGAATGCAAACCCGGTACAGTATCTGGCAACCGTCGGCCGTGACGGCAAGGCAGTGTTCGAGAACAACATGGCTGCCAAGGAAATGTGCATTCAGAACCCCATCGTCAAGGGTCAGTACGGCGAGGCCTCCAACCCGATCTTGGAGGTGTTCTATCTGGATGATGCGCACGGCGTGATTTCTGATTTTTCCGACAACCCTCCCTTTGCGTTCTAAAAAGCTGTATCTCCACGGGTGAAATTCATTTTTTCCACCAAATCGGCATTGTATCGTCAGTAAAAATCTGATAAAATAATGACAGAGCAGATTCCCGAACGACATATTTTACGCGGGAGGCGACGGCAATGAAAAAGGATGATTACGGCTTTTACGGTAAAGGCATCGACGGATATGTGCACTACAAGCAGGCCTTTGATGAAATGCACAAATCCCCTGCCAGCCATTCGTCCCACAGAATAAACCCTCGGCATTCATATACGTCAGGAGACTCCTGGGATACGCTGTTCACTATTATCGGCGGGGTATTCGTAATCGGCGGCGGACTTGCATTGATCATCTATTTTCTTTATCTTGTGTATTGCGCGTGATTCCCAGCCTAAAGGCATGAGAACAGTGTTGCAAGGCGCGCAGCAGACAAGCTCGCATTTCGAATTTGCACAAAAATCAGAGGGTATCCGTTTGGATACCCTCTTTTGCTTTACCTGTTCAGCATTTTCGCTCTTATACAGCGTCGTGCTGTCCGCAGGTTAAGCGATGCGGATGAGACCGCTTTCCTTATCGTAAGTCAGCTTCGTGCCATACGGCGCGCTGTATGCCGTCATATGCTCTGCAATCTGCTCAGCCACTTCGGTGGATGCGATTTTCGGCAGGGCGCGCTCCAGCACACGCTCGTTCTCCATGGTCAAATCGATCGGAATAAGACCATACGCTACGCTGCCATCCTCATTCCTATCGATCTGGAGCAGGCAGTTCTCCGAAAAGCGGCGCTCTGCGCTAAAACCGATGAAGTTGCCGTTTTTGTCCTTAGCACGATTGGAATGCAGATCGGATGAACAGCTGTCCGCACCATAGCCATACGCCTCGTACATTTCCGGGGCAATGATGGACTCACCCGCGTCAAACTCCATGAGCAGGCTGCCGAGATTGTAGAAGATCGGCTTACCGTGATAAATCTCCACACCGCGAAGAAAGTGTGCGCCGTGACCGACCACAACATCCGCACCCGTGTCAATCGCATCGTGTGCGATCTTCTCGATAAACTCGGGCGGCTGAGAGGAATACCAGTTCTCGTTCACGCCCTCATGGGTATGCAGGCTGAAAATGGTGAGGTCAGAGCGTTTGGAAGCGTCCGCAATCGAACGGATGACATCCAGCACGCCGCCGACCATTTCCGGGTCGAGCGCCGAGGTCGTCTCATCGAGCAGCATGACCTTTGGCTGCCGCTCTTTTCCAAACGCTCTTATTCATAAAAAAACCTCCTGTTAAACCTCTCTGATTTTCTCAGGTCAGCAGAGTCCGCTCTTGCATATTTGATACGCTAACAGTATACTGCTCAATCCACACCGTGACCATAGGAATATAGTGAATTCGTTTCTCAAGTCCGACGAAATCAGCCGGCAATATATACCGCAGATTAAGCAGATTGCACCTATCCGGAAAATATAGCATAAATAAGGTATGTTCACGTCGCCCGGTCTTCCATTTTTTGATGTTTGAAGTCGCTGTTTTGTATGGATTTGATCTTTCTCAAATCTTTACGCCCATTATACTGCGATTATATCAGCCGCATTCTCTGTGTGAGAAGGGCGCAACAAAGGCGGCCGCCAAGGCCGCCCTTTATGTATTTCTACTCCCGCCCCTACGCGAGGGGCGACCTCGGCCTCTGGCGTGAGCAGCACGTCCACGCGATTTCTACTCCCGCCCCTACGCGAGGGGCGACGAGATGTGGCTCCCTGCCGTCAGCCGGACGACCTCATTTCTACTCACGCCCCTACGCGAGGGGCGACGCGGCCGGTGCCCCGTTCCTCACAGGGAGGGGGTTATTTCTACTCACGCCCCTACGCGAGGGGCGACGGATAACGTCGCGGACTTCATGTTCCGCGTTCACGATATTTCTACTCACGCCCCTACGCGAGGGGCGACCCCGCCGTTGAGAGTTCTCCGGCGCGGGTAGCAATTTCTACTCACGCCCCTACGCGAGGGGCGACTTTCCTGGAAAATGAGGAGCGTGACAAGCGGAAATTGATTTCTACTCACGCCCCTACGCGAGGGGCGACATGATGGAGTTCGCCGGGCGCTGCGCAGATCTGCGCGATTTCTACTCACGCCCCTACGCGAGGGGCGACGGAAGCGTTGTCGAACAGCATGACGTTGATCTTGTGGCATTTCTACTCACGCCCCTACGCGAGGGGCGACCAGCACCCCCGCGGCGATGGCCGCACTCATTGAAATTTCTACTCACGCCCCTACGCGAGGGGCGACAGCAATTTTTCACAAAACCACAAGTTGATTTATATGATAAATTGCTGAAAATTCACATTTTTCAAATTAACACTTTCTGTATACTCCAGTATTCATTTGAAAACTTGAAAGATTACTTTGTTGGGTCTGCACGAACCTCCCGGAAAAATGTGTACGGGAAGGGTTGGCGTTAGAAAATAAGTGCTCCTCCTGCCTCTACACGCGGCCTTTTCCCCATTGTCTCAATCCTTCGTTCGTAGGAGTTGCCCAGTCGGTAAAATCTAACCGAATCCTGTTCTGTATCTATAATTTTTTCCAGCTCATGCTTCAAAACTACCAATTGAGCTGCGTCGAGAAGCACTTCAAATACAGAATTTTGAACTCGCATTCCATAGCGTTCACAGATTTTAGCAATCTTTCTCAGTCGTTTTTGTCCGGAAGCATTCGTTGTATCTACATCGTAGGTCACGACCAGCATCATATTCTGCTACCTCCACATAAAAGGCGGATATCGATCCAGGTCTCCGCGCAGCACACGGGCAAACAGCATCGACTGCGTATAAGGTATCAAACCGATTGAAATCTTTTCCTTCAGAAACGGGTGCTGGATCGTCTCACGCTTTCTGGCGCGCCACTGCTCGATGACCTTTCTCCGCCCTTTCTCGCTAAGATACACAGCGCCAAAATCAGTAATAAAATCCTGTGTGCGGAACTGATCTTTATTAAACATCGAAATAACCATTCGATCGCATAAAGGAGCGCGCAGTTCCTCCATAATATCCAGCGCAAATGAGGAGCGTCCCGGACGCAGCGTATGCAGATATCCCGCAGCCGGATCAAGCCCTATGGTTTCCATCGAAGAACGAATATCATGTGACAGCAGCGTGTAAACAAATGACAACACCGCATTGACCTCATTCAGCGGAGGCCGCCGGCTTCTTACCTCAAACCGATATCCCTTCGGACTCGAGAGTAAATCATCAAAATGAGAAAAATAGATTGATGCAGCTGCGCCCTCTATTCCTCGCATCGAATCAATATCCGTACAGCAATCCAGCTTTTTCGCTATTTCAGTCAGATCAGATGCCGAAGCTAAAATACCTTGTTTAACCGTTTCATCGGAGGCCGCGCGAGCATATCGCATCAGCACAGACTTACTGTTTCGAATCTTACAAAACAGCAAATCGGCAGCAAAAGTTCTCGCAAAATCTGTATCTGCCAAACTTTCGTATTGACGTTTTCGCAGTAATACATTACCGCTGACTGGGCCGCACATACGCCCTTGAAAGAAACCGTTTTCACTGAGAAAGCTGATTGTCACATCATGCTGCGCACAAAATGACAGCAGTGCAGTCGACATTGTGTTCTTCCCGAAGAGAACCACGGAATCCACCTGTGAAATTGGAACTGATGCCTTTTCAGTGCCGCCTATTGCCACGCAGATATTTCCGTTCCGTTCAAACAGATAGCTTTCCGGGGTCGTGATATACAGTGTTTCAAGCAGTTTTTTCATTCCACATCTCTCTCCATTGCCTCTCTGCGAAGCTCGTGACAGTAATTTGAAGCTGACCGCTGCATACCGGGCCGGCAATGCTCTCGAAGAGAGCATGCCCTGCACTTTGCTTCTTTCTCCGCCGGTGGAATTGAAAAGCTACGGCGGAATAATTCAATTTTATGAATTGTCTCTTTTACAAGATTTCGTAATTCTTCGGTAAATGGAACTGAATAGCGCCGGTGAGATGTGATATAGTAGATCGCCCCCTCCGGAATACTGGTCTGAAACATTTCTTCCAGACACATTGCCTGTGCGCAAAGCTGTATCTCATACTCCCGTTCTGCCCGAATCTTTCCATGTTTATATTCAACAGGATATAGGCGCACAGGGAAATCCAGTGCAGGAATGCGGCAGCCCCGAGCATCTGTCTGCGCCTCAATACAATCGCATTTCCCTGCAACGCCTAATGTATGCGAAAACACGGGAAACTCATACAGTTTGGCAGTCTCTCCCCGGCGCTCTATCCGTTGCGCATGCACCCGTTCATGCTCAGCACGCCCTTTTGCCGTATCTGCACTTTCTTCCCAGATCTGCTCATTTGTCAGCAGCGCCGCTCGCCTCAGGCAAAATCCGGCATGTGAAAGCCGTGAAAGAGGAATCGGCCCCCAGTCATCATCCATGGCAGAACCAGTCCTCATCTTCAGGCAGCTCATCCCAGATTACAGGAGAAAAAGCATCCGACTTAAATCCGATCCGCACCCCCTGCGGCACTTTGTCCAGTCGGACTGCAGCATCATAATCCCGATAGCTGCGCGGATAAGCAACGGTATCCTTTTTCGAAACCTTGACCAGATCAAACAGCCTGTGTGCAGGTGCGCAGCCCAGCTTAGCCTGACGAACTCTCTGAACCGGGTCAGAATCCGTACCGACGTGCTTGAAAATAATCAGCGGAGAGACAACTTCCATTTCGCCCTTGCTGGCGGAACGGTCGTGCTCATACATATTCATGATCGCCTCAAAAAGGACGTTCAAGTCCTCCTCGTCAAATCCAGTTTCTTCAGCAAGGTTGGCGCTGATAAATCCGCGAACTTCATACAGGCCAAAGGGAATCATCTGCTTGCGGCCCATGGTGCGAAGCTTATCCTCAGGCTGTGCCTCTTCCCACGCAATATATTCCTCTACGGTCGCCCCATCTTTCACCTTGTCTGCAACTGCCATACGAGTAATCGAAATATCCAGCGGCAGCACAGCATCCAGGCTTTTTCCATAGGTAATCTGTACAGGACCGCGGACCTGCCCTGCATTAGGGCCTGTGGACATTACTGCACCGAACGTGCGGACATCATAGAAAAGTTCGCATGCTTTTTTCCGTCCGGCATAAACCGCGTCTTTTGCCTTTGCGCAGTCATCTACGCCGGCAGCTCGTTTTGCCTCTGCAATATGGCGGTTAATGTTGGTTGCCTGCTGAATGATGATATTCATCCCCGGTTCATCCTTGTGCGCCAGTTCAACGTAATTGCGAATACGACGCTTGGTCGCGCCGTCTGTGATAAAGCCCTGCATAGTCTGCGGATCGATGCGAGGCATATTGCCCATGTCCGGATCACCGTTCGGGTTGGAATTTGTGCACGCTACATAGTACATAAACTCATATCTGTTCTGAATTGCCATGATACATCCTCCTTTTACTGTTCCGCCGCTGCTGTTCTTTCCTTCGATGCAGTAACTGCTTCCTTTCTCTCTTTATTGAGCTTTGCTCCCATCTGGTAATAACCCAGCGCAAAATAAGACTGCTGTTCCAGATTCAGCGTTGCAGGTATATGCCTGCCCAGCGCGACAGATACTTCCTGCAGATTCTCCCTGTACCTGTCAGCCAGCCACTTATTCTCCATTTTCTCCAGATGGTAATTGGAATGCCTGCTGAGCTGACCGATGGCCAGTGCCGGCATCTGGATGGCCGAGGCATAGTAACGCTCCACAATACCAGTATTGACGTCAGGCATCGCTGTTCTCTGTATTGCCGCATAAACAGCCATCAATCCGCCGCAGTGATAAGCCGGGTTGGAAAGATTCAGATTGTATTCTCCCACGATTGATACCTCCTGATGATTCATTCGATTTTTTCGAAGCAGCCAGACCTTCAGCCATTGACAGGCAAGGCTGTCAGGCATGGTACTTTGTATATTGCGGGTTGTCTGCGCGCTCTCATCATTACCTGCCAGCAGCTTTGACCGAATGTAGGTCAGTGCTTTCGACGCAACAGCATCCGGAAGAACACCACCCGTTAGAATGGCTTGAATAATCGTTGGTGTAATTCCTGACAGTTCCTTCGGCATTCGCTCTAAGGGTCGGCTGTCAGACTTTAGAAATTTGAGCAGATGAATCAGCCGGGCTGTCAGCTTTACCTGCTTGATATTCCCAGTGCCACTGTAATTGGTCAACGACAGATCCGCATACCACTGATTGATGTTTCGTCGAAGATCGGCGTAATTACCCCGGTCATATCTGCGGATCATAATACGACTTTTGACGCCCGACAGCATGAGAATATGGTACGATACATCATCCAGATCAGGAACAGCATCGCCGGATCTAACACTTTCAGGAGCCTGATCAGCCCTTTTGCGTTCTGCCCGCTCGTTGACTTTCGTCTCTTCTTCCGGCTCATCTTCGGGATCGTCTTCTGCTGTATCATCCCCTAAATCGTCGAGGAGATTGAATAAATCCTTATCCTTTGGGATTTCACGGTCGAACCAGTGAACGAATTTCATACCCGCAAGAACAGGAGCATCTTTCAACAGTTCATCCAGCGCAGCTTTCACTACGCTGAAAGCCTCCTCAGAGACAGGAGCGTTGGCCGCCTGTTTCTGATTATACGAGCAGAACGCCGGCTTATCAAAGCAGATCAGCGAATCTCCCCTTGCATGTCCGCCAACGACGAAAAGTCCTTGAACCGGTGTCGTCGTAGTCATTGCCTGTGCAGGCTCACCGGTAATCAGGCACAGTGCGGAAGGTTTTTCACATTCCTTAGAAAACTGTTTTCGAAAGGATTTCCACCAATCTCGAACCTTTTCGGACTGCAATACCGACTGACCGTTGACCCGAAAGGATACCGTATCTCCCGGCTTGATTTTCATTCTGTCGAGTTCTTCGCGGATTTTTTCTATCGTTTCAGGCGTTTCCAGTGCACGTACACAGGCCTTCAGACGCGGCTCTGCCTCCGATGCACTGCGGAGTGTTTCCAGAAAAAAACGACTCTTGGCTGACCGTTTGCCATCCTCTGTTGCTGCATCAGGCACAACAATCGAACGTTTCTCAACAAGAATATTACATTTATCTCTGCCCTGCGCAAGGCTTCCAATATCCGGACACAGTACCGATTCCTTATCTCCCAGATAGATGCTGACATGATCATCGTCTTCAGAAAGTGAAATATAAGCCTTAACTGTCTTGCCCGAAAAGCCTGGCGGCTGCGTCAGATTTTGACGCACGCCATAGTCATACAGTGCTTTCAGCATGGGCTGCATCCCCCTTCAAAACCGCCGGACTGTCATACGGCGGAACGCTAATGATGCCGTTCTCCATAACTGCATGAAACAACGACATTTGGATTTTGGCCTTTTTTGTGACTTCTATGTCTTCCGGTGTGAAAAGATCGTAAACCATCAAGCCCACATCGATAGACTGCTGGACGGGAGGCCGGATTCCATCACTCTCCTCGAAATAGCAGGTAAACTCTCTCAGTCCCAGCGAGGGCTGAAAAAAGCATTTTCCGCCGCGAATACGGCGCAAAGCCTGCGCATACAGTTGTTTTTCACACCCCGCAAAGGCCGTCCGAGGAATGATAGATGCCGCAATTCGATAGCGCACATCCTGCAGCGCAGTAGTTTGCCGCTGCGTCCGCTCCTCCTCGGTGAAAATCGGCTTTGTGCTGACGGTACATTTCACTTCATTACGCTTAAAACTGATATAACGGATGGGATTCAGCACTTCAATACGATTGATCTGCCAGCGAAACTCTTTCGGCTTTGAATAAATCGCTGAAAGAATTCCTCTTGCGGCAGACGGAGTCGGAAATGGATAGGTTAATCTTTCAACTTTTGCATATGGCATGGTAAAACATGCAAAGTCTCCCCATACCTCGATAACAATTTCTTTCAAGCACAATTCACCTCCATGATTTGCGTGCTCCACATCGTTTGACGAGCAGAGCAGTCAAATTATGTCATCTATATTTTTCAGGCTCTCCCATCTATTCTATCTGTAAAAATAATAGCACGTTAAGTGTCCAATAAAACGTACACTCAACGTGCTATCCTTACCATATACCGTCAAATTCTTCTCCCTGCGGCAAATGAAGTCCCATCTCCGCAGAATAGTATTCTTCATATTGCGGACGGAGCAGGTACACGCGGCTGCCCGCCGTCTGCCCATCAAACCGAGCTCTGTTTCTGCGGGCAACCGGAATTTCTTCCGCATAGATATCCAGATTTTTGTCAAAGCAGGTCAAAGTAATCGATGCTGCTTCCTTCAGAATTCGGGCATCTGCTCCCTGTTCGCGCAGCTGCTTCGATATACTCTTATACAATTCGTGTTTCTCCGCATAGGGGACAATAATCTGCACACCGGTATTGTCAATCAGCTTATACTGTGCCGCTGTTTGCGCAAAAGACCGGGCATCAATCGCCTCTGTCAATGTTTTCTTGTCTGTACTCCCATCGAACAGCCGCTGATAATACTCCCGAATATTATCCGGATCATGAATAGAAAAAGGCGGCGACATTTCCTGCACGGTAACGGCAGCATTGTTATACCAGTCATCCGGGTATAGCCTGCGGCTATCCTCAGGACAAAATACGATTACTCGTCCCATCTGGTCACGTCCGTTGCGGTTGCACCGTCCGGCCGCCTGAATGATGGCATCCAAAGGCGCCAGAGCGCGATATACCGTTTTGAAGTCCAGATCCACTCCCGCTTCAATGCACTGCGTCGCCACCACACGACAGGGTTTGCCTTCATGCAGCCGTTGACGTATGATTTCAATCTGTCTGCTTCGATGCGCCGGACATAAATCCGTAGTCAGAAAGAACACTGTATTCTTCGGGCAGGATTGATATAGTGCATCTGCAATCTGTCTCGCATGACGACGCAGGTTGACAATAGTACATACGCTGTCCAGCGGAGACATTTCCTCCGCGACTGTCTCCAGCGGTGTTTTTCTGTCAAGCCTCCATTCGATCTCCGTCCGCCGCAGTGCAGCGAACATTTCCTTGTTCTCCGGTATAATCTCACGCGGTGTCCAGTCCAAATCTTTTCGTACAGCAAAATCCGGCTGTGTTGCTGTAGAAAACACCATTGTCGTATGATACCGACTGCACAGCTCGTTTACCGCGCGGAGCGTAGATGTAGTCAGATTAACCGGAAGGCTCTGCGCTTCATCGAATACAACGACGCTGTCTGCGATATTATGAAGTTTACGGCAATCAGCAGGACGATCAGAAAACAGCGCTTCGAAAAATCGAACCGATGTGGTAATGATAACCGGCGCACTCCATCTGGTGGCCAGTTCGCGAGCCTCATCCGGCAAATTGCTCTGGCTGTGATCAATCAAAACGTCAGATACAATGTTTTCATAGATTTCAGCATTCTGCTCGGCCAGCGTTAAAAACGGCAGTACAATGATGATGCGCTGTTTCCCATTCCTCAAGCAATGACGGAGCGCAAAATGCAGCAATGCCAGCGTTTTTCCCGTACCTGTGGGCGCTGTCAAAGTATAAAGTCCTTCCGGCCCGTCGCCCATTTCCCCGCATTTCTCGAAAACCCGGTCTCGATATATGTTTAACGTCTTATCGGCATTAGAATACCGCTTAATACCATCTCGATAGTCATTCAGCCTTTTCAGTAAAGTCCGCGGATCAAAACAGTTATTCTCCGCATTCGAAAGATATGCGCTGTCATTGTCCAATGCTGACGCCGTATAATCCGCATCCACCAGGCAAGAGAAAAGCATGCGGGTATACAGCATAGACTCCAGTTCGCCTTCAGGCGGTTTCGGCAGCTTTGGCGGCTTGAAATCAGGGAAGTCTTTCCTGAAAGCTGTATTCGCTGTCAGCAGTTGCTCTTTAGCAGCAATCGCCGGGGCTTTCCCCGCATTTCCGTGGACTGTCTTCTTCGGATCTGCAACAGCATAAAGTTCTCCCTTTATTTCATCATACGCGACCAGGCCATCGTGATGGCCATTGATTGCCTCCGCTATCGGATGGCTGCTGAGTCTTCCTTTGTAGCAGGCTTCTGCGAAACACGCACCTCCCATAGCATGGTCAACGCCCGTTCGGATTCCTTTCAGCACATCCTGAAATGCCTGCGTGTATTTTCCGAAATCATGCAGCTGCCCTATCATTTTTGTAACCTCGCCTAATTTCAGCGGCTCTCCATACATTTGGGCAAATTCTGCAACTCTCTGCAAATGCTCTTTGACCGTTGGCTGATTTCCCTGCGCATTGGGGGATTTCGCATAATATTCCATAGCACTGCCCCATTTCATCGTTATTTCATAAACCCAGTCTTGATAATATAATTTCCAGCCTGTCGAGAAAGTCCATTTTCACGACGCTGCCGCGCAGAACACAGATTGTCGGAAAAACGAAGTTTCTCGACAGTTTCAATTTCATTGTATTCCCGGAGCAGTTCATCGTCAAGCTCCTTTGGCGATATGAAGATCCGTGCTTTCCCGATCCGTTTTTCTTGTATTTGCGCATTTGTCATGATATACTAATCATGATACAATGAACTTTTGAGGTGTGGCTTATGGACATCTTTACGATACGGCAAAAGCTGCGCACAACGC
>JABLTO010147971.1_pt1 | contig 11066 bp, 10 predicted proteins | sample 7160091 | NCBI WGS metagenome assembly JABLTO01 (sample SAMN14651225, study PRJNA627086) | human gut metagenome | isolation source: feces | host: Homo sapiens
AGATAATATTTTGCTAACTAAAAAAATTATCTCTTATTCCTTTATTTATGGGGCATTAAGGCGATTTTCTTTCCCACTTGTTCGCGGAGAGCCTTTTTTTTTCATATTTTAAACATTTTTTCTTTTAATTTTAAAAAAAATATGCTAACATTTAATTGGGAGTTGGTAATATGTTAAAAGTACTTTTATCTATACCTTACGAAAAAACTACCCATGTATTACCAATTTTCTAAAACTTTCTTTTTATGAGAAAGTTTTTTTGCATTTAGAGGAGCTGTAACAATGAAAAACGAAATTAAAGAATTAATTCAAAAATATCCTATGCGTTTTAAAAAACTTAAAAGATATTTTAAATGTTATACGAAAGCAGAAAAAGAAGCCTTAAGGAATACTTTAAAAGAATTGTGTACTGATGGTGAAATTTACTTTAATGGCTGTACATATAGTAGTATGCCTAAAAATTATATAATAGTCAAAATAGAAGAAATGAAAAAAAATAAAAAGACACCATTTAAAGCTTGTATTGTTTTAGATAGTGGTAAAGTAATTCCTATTATGGAAGATTCATTAAATGGTGCTTTAATAGGTGATAAAGTAATTTTAAATTTAAAAGAAAGAAAAGTAGTATCTATATTAAAAAGAGCTCAATCAGTAATCTTTTGTGAAGTTATCGAAAAAGATGGAATAAAAGAACTAAAACCTTTAAGAGTCTTGGGGGCAGAAAACTTACGAGTCCGTATCTCTTCAAATGACATGAAAAAATTATCTTTAGGTGACATTATAACAATAAACTTAAGTACCGATAAAACAGATGAAACATATGAAGCAGACTTCGCGGCTATCGTAGGTAATAAAAGTGATACATCCCTAACCCTAAAAGTAATTGCCGCTAAACATGGCTTTTATAAAGAGCATTCTAAAAAATGTATGCAAGAATTAGCATCTATTCCTACTACAGTAACTGAAGAAGATTTAATCGGTCGTGTTGATTTAAGAAATAAAAATATTTTTACTATTGATGGGGTACATACAAAAGACATGGATGATGCCATTGGCTTAACTACACTTGAAAATGGCAACTACGAATTAATCGTGTCCATTGCCGATGTTGCCCATTATATTAAAAAGGATTCCCATCTTTACAAGGAAGCTCTAAAAAGAGGAACCTCATTATATATGGTTGATACGGTTATACCAATGCTTCCACCTACAATATCAAATGGTATTTGTTCATTAAACGAAGGTGTTGATAGGCTTACACTTAGTTGTATAATTAAAATCACGCCTGGTGGTAAAGTCTTATCCTATGACGTTGTAAAGTCGGTTATTAATTCTAAGAAAAAGATGAATTATGATGATGTTTTAAGTGTTTTAAACGGGGAGTCTGTTACTGGGTATGATGAATTTAAAGAAACACTTTTAAAAATGAATAGACTAGCCTTAAAACTTAAACAAAAAAGAGATCTTATATCTTTTGCTTCTGGAGATATTGCATATACCTTTAATGATGACAAAGAAATAATAGATTTTAAGAAAGAACCATCTACTATGGCTACTAATATAATTGAACGATTCATGATTTTAGCCAATCATTTAGTAAGTATGTATTCCACATTCTTATCACTGCCAACTCCGTACCGGGTACATGAAGAACCAACCATTGAATCACTAGAGACTCTCTATCAAAAACTAAAACTATTATCTTTTGAAATAGATGACTGTTTTGTAAATAATCATTATAATACTTTAAAAAATATTTTGGCTAAATATCAAGATAAACCTGAATACAATTATCTTTCTAATTTAATTTTAAGAACAATGAAAAGAGCCAAATATTCATCTTATAATATTGGCCATTATGCTTTAAAAGAAAGATATTATTCCCATTTTACTAGTCCAATAAGAAGACTACCAGACTTACTTTTACATTATCAAATTCATAGTATTCTAGATAATACTTATCCAGAAAATGTCATTAAAGAAGATAAGATGGAAGAGTTGTGTTACCATGCATCATTCATGGAAAGAGAAGCAGATATGGCTGAAAAAGAAGCTGATGAATATGTCATTATAAATTATATGGCAAGTCATTTAGATAGGTTTTATACAGGCTATGTTGAAGATATTACAGAATCTAATGTAACTATAAGAACAAAAGAAGGCATCAAAGGGTACGTCTCATTACTAGGGTTAGATAGTCTTACGAAAGACTTAAAAAACGGTACTTTAAAAAGTGGTGAGCACCTTATTCTAAAAGTAGGAGACACATGTCTTATCAAAGCCTTACAAGTTAATGTTTTATCAGGAGAAATAGAATTTATAATTGAAAAAAATCTAACTGAAAGAAAATATGAACAAGATTATACATATGTTTTAAAAAGAGTTATGTAAAATAACTAGTTTAATAAGTAATTATTTGTTATACTTTTATCGGTGATGTAAAGTGATAATAGGTTCACATGTTAGTTTTAAAGGAGATGGCTTACTTGGTAGTACAAAAGAGGCCATAAGTTATGGGGCTAATACATTTATGTTTTATACTGGGGCTCCCCAAAATACAGTTAGAAAAGATATTGACCCCTTAAAAACAAAAGAAGCCCATGCATTAATGCTTGAACATGGTATTGATTTAAAAAATGTTATTTGTCATGCCCCTTATATTATTAATCTCGCTAATAATATAGATGAAAGAAAATGGCAATTTAGTATTGAATTTCTAAAGAATGAATTAAAAAGATGTGATGAACTAGGAGTTAGATATTTAGTATTACATCCAGGGTCTCATGTCTCACTAGAAAGAAGTGTTGGTCTAGAAAATATTCTTAATGCTTTAAATAAAGTCTTAGAAAGTGATTTTAAATGTAAAATTCTTTTAGAAACAATGGCTTTAAAAGGAACTGAAATAGGTTCATTAGAAGAAATAGGCTATTTAATAAAAAATACTATTAAACCAGTTGGCGTATGTATTGATACGTGTCACTTAAATGATGCTGGTTATGACTTAAGTGATTTTAATGCCTTCTTAGAGACATTTGATAGTATTGTGGGTATAGAAAATATTTTCTGTATTCATTTAAATGATAGTAAAAATATAATTGGTTCCCATAAAGATCGCCATGAAAACTTAGGCCTTGGAACTATTGGTTTTAATACTCTGTTAAATATCTGTTATAATGAAAAACTAAAAAATGTTCCTAAAATATTAGAAACACCTTATATAGGAGACACAGATGACTCTAAAGAAAGAAAATATCCTCCTTATGCTTATGAAATTGACTCTTTAAAAAATAAAAAACAAAATCCTAATCTCTTACAAGATATTAGAGACTACTATAATAAATGACCATACTTTTGATAATACATTTGCATTAAATTAACAATTTTAACAAAGTTTTCTTCACTATAACGACTTCTATATCTTTCTACATTTAATAACTTTGGGTTCCTAATAATAGGTTCCCAATTTTTTTTAACAAATTGATAAGTAAAATCAAGTTCTTCATCTGATAAATTAATATTTTTACTAATAGCAAAATCATTTAATTGTTCTTTAGTCAAATTACTTATATATCTTTTTATTAAATTATACATTATATCACCTATAACATTGTATGAAAATAAAGTTTTTAATAATACTAATAAAAGGTGATTATATGAAAATGCGTCTTTTTTTACTTTGTCTTTTTCTAACTTTTTTTAGTGTGTTATATCATATTAATAATATAGGACACAGTTATTATACAGTTTTATTAGATGAAAAATTAAATCGTATTACATATGGTACTAGTGCAAGACGTGGTCGTATACTAGATCGTAATGGGGTAGTTTTAGTTGATAATGAAGCTGTTTTAAATTTAGTATATCATAAACCAGTAAATACGAGTTTTGCTGGTGAACTTAGTCTGGCAAGTACCCTAAAAGATTATGTTACAGAGTATAATATTACTGATAATGAACGCAAGAACTATTATTTAGTAACTCATAATAATGGTTATGATTTAATAACACCTTTAGAGTGGCAAGAATGGGAAGAAAGAAAGCTAAATAATGATGATATAGCATCTTTAAAAAAAGCCCGAATTACAAAGGATATGCTTACGTATTCTATAGATGAAGAAAAAATAATTTATCTATTTACTAAGATGAATGATGGCTATAGTTTTCAGGATAAAGTTTTACTAAGTGACTTAAGTGATGAAGAGTTAGCCCGTATTATGAGTTTAAATAATGATTCTTTAAGTATCAGTACAACTTCAAAAAGAGTCTATCCCTATGAAGATACATTAAAAAGTGTTTTTGGGTCTATTGGTAGTATTCCTAAAGAAGAAAAAGACGAGTTTTTGCGACTTGGTTATTCCTTAGATGATATAGTAGGTATAAGTGGTCTTGAAAAAGAATATGAAGAAATACTAAAAGGAAAAAAAGCTAAATACGTTATTAATTCTGATAATACTTTAACAAAAATAAGTGAAGAAGAACCTGGTACTGATTTAGTTTTAAATATTGATATATCTATAAATAAAGCTATGGAGAATATTTTAAAAGAAGAATTAAACTTAGCAAGTGCTTATAAAAGTGCTAAATTTTTTCATGATGCTTATATGTTTTTAGGTAATCCTTTAGATGGTAGTGTTATTGCTATGTCTGGTATAAGAAGAAATTCAAGTGATACGTTCCAAGATATTACTATAACTTCACTTACTTCATCTTTTGCCATGGGTAGTGTTGTAAAGGGAGCTAGTAATACGGTTGGATATCAAACAGGTGCTATAGAAGTTGGGAAAAAAGTACGCGATAGTTGTGTTAAACTTTGGAGTGAACCTAGTAAATGTTCATATAAACGTCTTGGGTTAGTAGATGACATAACCTCTCTTAAAACATCATCTAATTACTATCAATTTTTAACCGCTATTAAAAGTACTGGACAAACATATAAATACAATATGCGTTTTTCAGTAACTGAAGAAAACTTTAAAACTTATCGTGAAACTTTTAAAAGTTATGGTCTAGGTAATAAAACAGGTATTGATTATCCCACTGAAAACACAGGTATCTTAGGCAATAAAGTAGCAGGTGATTTACTTTTGAATTTAGCAATTGGCCAATATGACACCTATACGCCTATTAGTCTTTTACAATATATGAACACTATTGCAAATGATGGTAATCGTTATGCTTTAAGATTAAAAAAAGAAGATTATAAATCGTTTTTAAATCAAGTAAATTTAGATAAAATTTATTTTGAACGTATTAAAGAAGGAATGTATCAAGTATTTCATGGTGGTACAGCCTCAAATTATGTTGATAAATCTTTAAATGCTGTTGGTAAAACAGGTACAAGTGAAACATTTTATGATAGTGATAATGATGGGACTGTAGATACTAGTGTTATTAATTCAACGCTTGCCTTTTATTATCCAAGAGAAAATCCTACATATACTGTTGTAGTCGTTGCTCCTTATTTAACTGATAGTGATACATTTCAATATCCCTTTACTAAGAATGTTAGTAAAAAATTAACTAAATATTTAATGAATAACTAAATATGAAAAAATAATAAATAATATTCATGGTTCGACAAATTTTGCAGTAAGAAGATGATATTGTACTTGCACGAGGTGAATTATGAATAAGTTTGAAGTACTTGAATCAATTGAAATATTAAGAAAATATAATGCTGAAACGGAAAAAATTGAAGCGAAAGCGGCCTTAGATGGCTTTCCTAAAAAATGTTATGATACATTATCGAGTTTTTCTAATAAGGGTGGTGGCATAATTATCTTTGGCATAAGTGAAGAAAAAAACTTTGAAGTAGAAGGAGTATATGATATTAATGATCTTCAAAAACAAATAACTAATTTATGCAGTGATGCGATGGAACCGCCACTTAGGCCAAATATTTTATCCTTGGAATTTGAAGGTAAAAATATTTTAGCTGTTAAAGTAACAGAACTACCACAGAATCAAAAACCATGTTATTATAAACCTAGTGGATTAAAAAATGGTTCTTATATAAGAGTTGGAGAAAGGGATGATCGGATGACTAATTATGAACTTTATTCACTACAAAGTTATAATGAACATATAATTGAAGATACTAGGCCTAATAAAAGAGCAAAAATAGATAATTTAAATAGTGATTTATTGAAATCTTATATAACAAAATTAAAAAGTAATAAACCCCATTTTTCTAATAATAATTATAATGAGTGTTTAAAATTGTGTGGTATAGTTGATTCTAATCAAGAAGATTTATACCCAACCCTTGCGGGAACCTTAATTTTTTGTGATTATCCTCAAAACTTTTATCCTCAATTATTTGTTGCATGTATTGTTGTTCCGGGAACTGAGATTGGTGATGTCGGACCATTAGGTGAACGTTTTATTGATAATAAAAGGGTAGAGGGTACAATAGAAGAAATGCTTGATGAAACAATGAATTTTTTAAGAAGAAATATGAAGACTAGTATTATTATTGATGAGGATGGTAAAAGAATAAATAGAAGTGAATATCCATTAGAAGCTTTAAGAGAGGCTGTAGCAAATGCTTTGATTCATCGAGATTATTCGATTCAAACAGAAAACGCTTACATTTCTGTTAATATGTATACCGATAGAATAGAAATATTAAGTCCTGGAACATTATTTGGGAGTAATAAGTTAGAAAAGCTAGGAACAGCTACAACAATGGAAGCAAGAAATCCAACTATAGTTAGAATATTAGAAGAAAAAGGTGCAATAATCGAAAATAGACATTCTGGTATTCCTACTATGAAAAGGGAAATGAAAAATTATCATTTGCCAGAACCAGAATTTTATGAAGAAAGAGATAGTTTTAAAGTTGTGTTTAGAAATGGTGGACAACAAAATGTTCAAGTGGACAACAAAATACCCAAAAAAGAGCTAAGTGGACAACAAAGTGGACAACAAATCATTCAAGTGGACAACAAAATGCTCAAAAAAGTGCTAAGTGGACAACAAAGTGGACAACAAAATGCTCAAGTGGACAACAAAATGCCAAAAAAAGAGTTTAGTGAACAACAAAGTGGACAACAAAATACTCAAGTGGACAACAAAATGTCAAAAAAAGAACTAAGTGGACAACAAAGTGGACAACAAAGTGGACAACAAAATGTTCAAGTGGACAACAAAATATCAAAAAAAGAACTAAGTGGACAACAAAATAATAATAAAAACTTAAATTTGACAACAAATGATTATCAAAATATGATATTAGAGTTTTGTAAGGAACCAAAGACAGCTGTTGAAATAAAAGAATATCTGAAAATTAAATCTCGGCAATATGTTTCAGCAAAAATTATAAAACCTCTTATTAATGCTGGTAGTTTAGAATATACAAATAAATTAAATATAAATGCCCGTAATCAAAAATATAAAACAAAAATATTTAAGTATTAGTAATTATCCTTTTAATAATAAAATTCGTGCAAATAACTTAGGGATTGATTTTTTTAAAACAATACATTATACTAATCAACAAGAAATGGGGGATTTATATGTCAAAAAACCAAGAAAAAATAATTATGGAAAATGGAAGATTTGATTTATCAAAAGAACTAAAAAAAGTAAACATTAAAGATGCACAACAAATTGAACCAGTGGGAATGCATCAAGTTCTTTTAGAAGGTCAAGTTTTCTATATAATGGAGTATATTGATACTGTGTCTAGTAAAGAAAAAAACTATGCTTTATTAACTAATATAAATGGAGAATTAGTTAATGTCTTAGTAGATGATTATGATTTGTTAGATGAATATGCTAAAAAAAAGTCATATAAAAAAGTAGCTGATTTTACTTTTCCATCACACTTATCATCTACACAGATTACTTGCTTTAAGGAGTTATTAAATAAATTCAAATTTAGAAATTACACTCATAATATTTTTGTACCAACAATTGAAGATATGGATGAACTTCTACTAAATTCATCTTTTATGAAAGTTAAAAATAATAATAAAGAGCTTCTATGTAAAGATGCAATGTATAAAGAACTTGAAAAAAAGCTTGAGTTATTAAAAGAAAAAATAACAATCAATATAAAAACTGGCGCTACAGGTTATATTAGAGCGTACGATGATGAAGGTTACATAAGAAACAAACAAGTATACTTAATGCCTGGTAAACATGTTTATATTCCTGAATATATTGATTGTGAAAGTATGTGTGATTTTGAAGAAAGTGAAAGAGCAAGAATGATTTTACCAAAAAATACAGTCATTGCTCCAACAGGTAATCAGGCATATTGCTATAATTACAATGGTACTTTAATAGAACCAAAACTAACGAGATTTAAAAAATAGTTTTTTAATAAATAATCCTGTGTTATACTATTGTTAGTTATAGTAAGGGAAGTGATAATATGTTTTCTAATGCAGATATTATAGAATACAATAATGAAAAATATGTAGTTGTGGCTATTCATGAAGATAAGGTAATGAATAAAGTTTTTGCTCTAGCATGTTTACTAACATATAATAATGAGCCAACAGATGATTTTAGTGTCTTTTTTGGCACGCTAAAAGAGCCACATTTAGTTATGGATACTGACTTAGCCAATAGATTGATGCCAGTATTCCAAGAACAAATAAAAAAAGATATAGAAGAGTTGTTTTAAGTGAGGTTTATATGGAAATAAATTATTTAGAAATAAAAGATAGATTGATAGATTTATATAGAAAAGGTGCTTTAAATAGCGAAAATTTTATTGAAAGAAAAAATACATCAAGTGAAAGGTTTGCTAAATATGCCAAAATTTTTCTAGGTGAAAATATTGATGTTTCAAAAATTGATAGTACTAACTTACACGAATTTATTAGGAAAGTTTTAAAAGATATCCATCCGGATTCTAATAATTTAGGTAGTGAATTTGAAAGTATTGCATCATTTGTTTCAACAGCTTATGGTGATATAAAGAAAAACATTAATGAACATCCTACTTTTGCAATGAATATTGAATATGTTAGTAAAAAAGACTTAGAAAATGAAAATCAAAAAGCAAATGATGATAAAAATGTAATGGATGAGTCATTAGATAACTCTAAAAGTGATGATAAAGCCAAAGATAATTCTGATATCAAAACTGATACAAATAAAAGTGTTTTAGCTAATGCTAATCAATATAATAAAGAACCTGAGCCTAAAGATATGACGTTTAATCAATCATCAAATACATTTGCAACAGGTGTTATACCTGTAGGTGAGCCTATAAATCATTATGAAAATAATAATGATTATAAGATGCAAAGAGAAATTGTAATTAATTATGTTGAAGTAAAAGAAAGATTAATAAAAGCAAGTCTTGCTAAAGAACTAAATACTACTAACACAACGGCAAAAGAAAGATATTCTAAATATTGTCAGATAATTCTTGGTATAGATGATATTAAAAACGTTGATAGTGTTAACTTTAGGAATGTTTGTGCTCAAATAGCCAAAGATTTTAGTAATGAAACAATTAATAATCGAGAAGAAAAAATATTTGTAGCAGAAGATAATGATTTACAAAACATTCAAGGCTTTTTAAATGGTGCTTTAGGCGAATTAAATGATAAATTTGAAATATTATCAGATAATCCATATAAGATAAGTTATATTGGTAGAAGCAAAATTAATGAAGCAGATGAAACACTTGTTTATAATATGCGTAAAATGAGTGAAAGAACAAGAAAAGAAGAAAAAAGTCCAGAATTTTTAAATAAAGAACAAGAGCCAACTCTAGCTCTTCCAGATAAAAACAAAAAAGATATTAAAGCTTATATGAAAGCAGTTGGCAAATTGCTTCCATATGCACTAGCTGGTGCTGGTGTAGGTCTTGCAGCAGCAACGATTTTACCAACAGTTACATTCTCAGGTCTTGGTACGATTAGAATTGTTTATTCAACTGCCAAACTTGCTAATAAAGTTGTTTCTAAAGGCTTCTTACATGGTAAACCAACACCAGTTGATAATATTGTAATGAATGCCAAAGATAAATTAAAAGAAAAATATGGTGATAAGAAAGTATATCAAGCAGTTGTAAAAGTAAATGAATTTTTAAAAAATCCAAAGGTTCAATGGTTCTTAAATGGCGCTGCTGTTGGTTATAAAATTGGTGAAGCCCTAGATTTACATGACAAATTAAATAGTATGCTTCATCCAGAAAAAAATACAGTTGACACTAATGTTGTGTCTGAACAAGCTGCAAATGAAATACCAAAGCAAGAGCCAGATATTAATAACCCAACTCCTGATAATAGTGCAACTTATGATACTCCAGTTAGTCCAGAACCAAATACACCATCATATTCTGATTTAAATACTGGAGATAATATTGACTTATCAAGTGTTGATCATGGTTTTGTAAATTCAGCAAATGCTATGAGTGATGCTGATCCGGTTCATTTATTAACTGAACTTGCTAATCGCGAAAATGGTACTAGTATAAAACTATTAAAATTACCAGATGGTTCTAACTTTACAGGTAATATCGGTGATTTATTACAAAGTGGCATCGATCCAAATCAAGTTGCAGCAAGAATAGTAAACCAAAATGGTGACTATGCTTGGTTAAATTTACAAGATGTATTAGATGCATACACTAATGGTGTTGGAATGTCTAGGTAGGTGAATTATGAAAAATAGTTTAATAAATTTAAAAAATGGTAATAGTTTTTATATTCTAGAAGATACAAATTATAATAATAAAAATTATGCTTTAGCTGTATTAATAAATGAAAACGATACTAATAAAATGAATGTTGTTGTTATGGAATACTACTTTGAAAATGGTCAAATAATGGTTAGTGAAATAGCTGATGATAACATAGCAAAGACTGTCACAGAGTTATTACAGCAAAAACTTCAAAATAACGAATAATAATGAACGTAAACTAAAATAAAGAAACTGTAATTTTAATTCAGTTTCTTTTGTTTTATAAAAGTAATCATGATATAATCTACTTAAGAAAAGTTTGGTGATAGTCTGAAAACAAAAAACAAATTTATTTTATAGAATCAAGTAAAAAAGGGCAGACTTCCCCTTACCCCAAAGAAAGTCAAAAATCAAA
>JABLTO010198477.1_pt1 | contig 11060 bp, 9 predicted proteins | sample 7160091 | NCBI WGS metagenome assembly JABLTO01 (sample SAMN14651225, study PRJNA627086) | human gut metagenome | isolation source: feces | host: Homo sapiens
TCAAAAAACTTTAAAAAACTACTTGACAGTTTTACACTTATAAGAAATTACAAGGTTCTCAAACTATGAGCAGTGGGGTTATGAAAGTCTGGGAGTTTTACACTTATAAGAAATTACAAGGTTCTCAAACAACGATAGTACTACAAGTATTTAATATGAAGTTTTACACTTATAAGAAATTACAAGGTTCTCAAACGAGTAATAATGCGATATGTGCCATTCTTGGGTTTTACACTTATAAGAAATTACAAGGTTCTCAAACACCCATTAATATGACTTTATTCATTGGCTGGTTTTACACTTATAAGAAATTACAAGGTTCTCAAACTGTACCTGCTATTTCGATTGCAAGCAGAGAGTTTTACACTTATAAGAAATTACAAGGTTCTCAAACCTTATATTTAATGATTATATCAGAAAGGAGGTTTTACACTTATAAGAAATTACAAGGTTCTCAAACGACCAATCGCGAGAATTAAACATCATCTGAGTTTTACACTTATAAGAAATTACAAGGTTCTCAAACTAGGTAAAAAGTTCAAAATTGTACTTGCAAGTTTTACACTTATAAGAAATTACAAGGTTCTCAAACTAGCTATAGATATACTCTTAAGATGCACGGGTTTTACACTTATAAGAAATTACAAGGTTCTCAAACTGTCAGAATTAAGAGATGCGTTATTACCAGGTTTTACACTTATAAGAAATTACAAGGTTCTCAAACTATTCTTTTAGCCATTCGGAAATCTTCTCAGTTTTACACTTATAAGAAATTACAAGGTTCTCAAACAACGACTTTTCCTTGTCGATAACTATATTAGTTTTACACTTATAAGAAATTACAAGGTTCTCAAACAATGTGTAATAAACTATAACTGCATATTTTGTTTTACACTTATAAGAAATTACAAGGTTCTCAAACAAAACTCGTCAACAAGCTGTTGATTTATTTGTTTTACACTTATAAGAAATTACAAGGTTCTCAAACTGGAACTTTTAAACAAATTTGCAAGTACAAGTTTTACACTTATAAGAAATTACAAGGTTCTCAAACCTCACAGGGACGCTGACAGCGTCACAGGGTGTTTTACACTTATAAGAAATTACAAGGTTCTCAAACCCAACCTTAGCAAGAACTTGCTTAACAGGAGTTTTACACTTATAAGAAATTACAAGGTTCTCAAACTATACTGGTGTTGGTAATATCATTTGTGGGGTTTTACACTTATAAGAAATTACAAGGTTCTCAAACTCATTGTTCTTCTTTTCTTCTGGAACATTCGTTTTACACTTATAAGAAATTACAAGGTTCTCAAACGAATTTATGCCAGTGCATATCCACTTCTGTGTTTTACACTTATAAGAAATTACAAGGTTCTCAAACGACCTATATAGTAGATTAAATGTTAAGGATGTTTTACACTTATAAGAAATTACAAGGTTCTCAAACCATAATGATACATTACCCCCCGACGAACAAGTTTTACACTTATAAGAAATTACAAGGTTCTCAAACAAAGTATGGCTATGCGGACGGCATCATAATGTTTTACACTTATAAGAAATTACAAGGTTCTCAAACTGCCACTGCCAGGCGTTCCAGTAAAAAGATGTTTTACACTTATAAGAAATTACAAGGTTCTCAAACTAACCGATTTCTGTAGTTCTTCTTTTTCTTGGTTTTACACTTATAAGAAATTACAAGGTTCTCAAACCTCAAATGGTCATCACCGAACCTATATACCTGGTGGTATTGTAACTTCCGATATCTTTATTTTACAATTAAACACCTGTCTTTGTCTATAATAAATGTTTTTTCATTATCTAGTACAAAACGTTCTTCTGATTCAATTAACAACAGAAAAATTTTCTTATAAAAACAAATCTTTTGAAGATTATCTATTTCCTCTTCTGTTAAATATTCTTTAATATTCAAAAAAATAAGTAACTTTATATGTAAAATATCTGCTAATACTTTTACATATTCTTCTATTTTTTCGTATAAAGAATTATAGTTTTCTCCAATTCTTACATTGTACAATTTAAATATAGATTTCCATTCGTATTCTAAATTGTATTCCAAATTAGAATACTCTATCTTACTACATATATCATCTAATGTACCTACTATTTTTCCATTAATGAAATTATACTCTTCAACACATTCAGATGCTACTGCTGTTAACTGTTCAAACAACTTTGTTGCTATCTTTTTATTGTTAAAATCTATTCCGAAAGGATTTGTGATAAATTCAACTACTTTATCAAATTTTACATTTTTCTCAGACGATAAAACAAAGTCTCCTTCATCGCCCTTCAACTGAAGTATTAGATTTTGAATAACATCTATCATATGTTGTTTGTTTTCCAATACCAATGTGTTAGAAATATTTTCTTCAAACTCTATATCAAGATTATATTTGCTGTTTACTAACTTCATAAAATAACTATCCTTTCATCAGAATCAAGTACTTCACTTTCTTTTTTCCCAACAATATACTCTATTCTTGAAAATTGTTTTTCAGTAATTTTTAAAGTCTGAACCAATCCTGATGGTGGCTTATTTTTCCTAATATTCTGTATAATCAAATCTGCTGCTGTAGAATTTTGAGCCAACTTACAATAAATACTTTCTTGCATCATAAGAAAACCATTCTTTATTAAATATTTTCTAAAATGTGTGTACTCTCTTCTATCACTTGCTGTAGCTACAGGCAAGTCAAACATTACAATAACTCTCATATATCTATAACTCATTATAATAGAACCTTATTAACGAAATATCTCTGTCATTTAATGCATCAAAAACACTTCGACAGTAAATTTTTATTGCATTGGTCACCACTTCCATCTTTCCACATATTTCAACCTCTTTGTTTAATAATTCAAGCATTTTTCTTTTTTCTTCTGTTTCAAATTTTTCCGGTTTTAACTCGACAACAAGTTGGTCTACTAATGGTCTAAATGGCTCCATTAAATCTGAACTTAAATTAAATTGATTAAACATATTATCGTGAAACAATCCTATCTGTGTCAAATATCCTGATGACACAATTTCACGATTAAAAATAGACAATATAATACCGTATCCATAATTTAATGCTGCATTTATAGGATTCTCATCTGTTCTTGTAAACTTCTTTCCAAACAATGTATTAAAATAAACTTTTGCTGCATGACCTTCTCTGTTCGTAATATCACCAAACTCTACTTCTTCCATATATTCAAATAACATATTTGCTTCTTCTTTTTGATAACGTTGTAACATTAATGCCTGTTGTTTAATTTTCTCGGAAACAATTTCTGTCCATATATGGTCCTTGTCATCTTTTGTCCATTCAATTTGCTTTCTTATCTTTGAGCTTGTATCATGACTTCCATAATATGAAACCAACTCGCTACAAGGATTTCTTTTTTCATCACAAAAAACGACTTTAATCTTATTTTTCATTAGTTCACTTAAGAGATAGGATGTCATAGACACTGCTGTACTTTCCACTATTAACATTCCTATCTCGTTTAAATGAATCTTAGTAGTTTTTTCTCCTCTAACTACCATATACCCTATTTGATAGTCCAGTTTAGCATTACTTGATATTACGACTGTTCTCCAACTCATACTGTTAACAGGTCAATTTCATTCTCGTATAGACCTGTAACCGACTGATTAATTAGCTTACATTCCTTCAACTTGCTAATTTCTTTACTAGTTCTACAGTACGCCGAATTTGCGCTCAAACCTAATTTAGACAGATTTATTTTTGAGACCGAGTCCTTGGAATAATTTACCATTTCCAACAAAATTTCTATTTGTTCTTTTATTGATAACGTTTCGAATTTCTCCATTCCCTTTTCAAATGCCTCTATTGCTACAACAACTCTCTTTGAATAAATTCCTTCCGAATATTTTTTTCTTAACTTTTCATATAATTCAATATTCTTTTTGCTGTTTATTTTTTCACTTATATATTCATCGTTTGCTTTTGACAATTTACGTATATATTCAACATCTTCTTGATTCATTTTTAACTGCACTGCATTTCCCCATACAATTCTATTGTCACTCTTTGCATTCAAGTAATAATAGAATCCATTGATTTTGAATACTGATTTTATTTTTATTTTTGCCATTTTTATTTCAGGCATTTCATATCCTAAAACTTTAACACAATATTCTTCTAAATTTTCAATCGAATCATTCAAATATGCTGGATACCCTTCCATTGTTCTAATTTTTTTCTTTCCCTTCATATGCTCTACTAAAAAGAAATATTTTATTGTAATCGATCCATATCCTCCATACCTTTCAACATTTTTCAATCTTTCTTCCGTTGTTTTTATTGGCAAATATGAATTAGCTTTTGCTTTTTTTGCTGAATAAATATTCTGATCTGTTATTCCTCCATTTTGTCCCGAATGCTTTTCATAATTCATTCTAGTAACTAGTGGCGTATTCTTAGCAATAACACTTCTTACGGTTTTAATGCTTTCTCCACCTTTTGTTGCCCAAGCTGTTTTACCATTTCTTGCAACAGGATACTGGAACATATGATCCATATGATATTGGTGTTTTTCGGGATCTCTTTTATAATCCTTTATGAAATTCAACGGATTACGTGTAAATTTAGTATAATAAACGTTTCCCACAACAACATTTAGATAAGCATCCTGTGCATGATGAAAATCGTTAACATTTCTACACTTAACAAAATTAAATTTATGTCTAAAATCACTTACATTTCCAGCTTTTACATAAATTATTTCTGTAGATGGAAATGTCTGTTCAAACAAATTTGTTATTGCTTTTGTTCCCTGTCTTGTTTCCACAATTTGTCTACTAATAAAGTTAGCACGTTCATCATCTGTAAATTCTTCTCTTCTAGTTAATCTATTATATTTTTCTTGTGTAATAAATCCTCCCTCTTTTAAACATCTCCACATGAATTCCCTGTCTTTTCTTATGCTCTGTTCTATAGGAAATGTATCACTTTTATGTGCATTATAATTTTTATCAACAAGAACAAGATTGTTTTCAATACTATCATCTTTAACAAAATGTCTAGGATAAATATGATCAATATCATACAGGTTATCATTAAACAAATCTTTTAGCTCTATTGGTTTTCCTGAATACATACATCTTCCCTTTTGAGTATAATATAAGTATAATTTTTTGCTTCTATAAGCTGATTCTTCTCTTCCTTCTATTTCTTTTTTCCAGTTTCGTTCTTCTTTTTTGCAATTAGCGTACAAAGCTAACAGTTTATTCTTTCTACTTTCCTTTCTCTCTTTTTTTGCATCAACATCTCTTGCCATTTCTACAAAAATTCTTTCAGGAGGATAACCTATTGTTTCCACTAACTCTTTTAAAACTAGAATTGTTTGCCAAACCATTCTTTTAACAGGTGCAGATATATAAAGTTCATCTAAATCCCCATATTCTATGGTTGATAGAGTTTTTTCGATTTTATTGACTCTCTCCTCTATTTCAAATGCATATGAGAATTTGTCTTTTGTCATTAATTCCATAAAGTTGTAGTTATCATTCCACATTTTTGAAATTATAGAACACTGTTCTCCTGTACTTATTTCTACTCCAACTAATTCTAATAGTTCTCTAGAGAATCTGCCCCAATCTTTAAACTTCAAGCCTAATATTCGTTTAATTTGTTTTTCATTTAAAATTTCGCCATATAATTCTCTTATTCTTTCTTCCAAGAACTTCTTTGAGTCGCCATATATAGTTGAATAGTAAATTATATTTTCTGCAATCTGCTCCTGTTCATATGTTAATGTGTCAGTTTCAAAAATTTCCAAAAACTTTTTATAATTTGCAAGTCTGTTAGTAAAATCTCCATCTATTCCTGTTAGTGCCGGTTCATCGCTATTATCAACTAAACCATTTTCTTTAAGGTATTTTACTATTGCTTTTGCTGTCACTTTTTTACCTTTTTTGAATAATTTTTTATAGATATCCTGCTTAGTCTCAACACTTATTTTCTGTTCATTTACTTTAAGATTATTTAGTTCATTGAGAACCATAAACTTCTCATACAATAATGAGTTTTTAGGTAACACACTTTCACCATTCAAATACGTGCAATGATTTATCAGGTTGCTAATAAAGTTTTCTGATGATTTCTTTATATCTATTTTCTCCTCAAAATTCCATGGGTATACTCTACCTGACTCTTTTCTTACTGACCATACATTATTTCTATGTGTAGTAGCCTTTTCATCTAAGCTGTAACTAATTGGTCCAACATAATAAGGTATTTGAAAACTAAACATCTCAACTATTCTTTCACTTACTGTTAACCCGCTCTCATCTTTACTTGACAAAAATGGTAAATAAATCTCTGCATTTGTCAAAATTTTCTTTAATTCCTTCTTATGTACCTGATTAGGTATAACCCCGTTGGATGTTGTAATCTGTTTAGGCAAAAAAGTACCTTTCTCAATTTCATCTTCAATATAGATTTTTTCTTCACAATCATCCCATTCCTTTATTGCTTTAAGAATGCTCTTGAAAAATTCTTCACTGTTGCATTTACTTCCACGTCTAATGCTTTCATTTTTATAGTTAACTGATCCAACGTAAGAACTGTAGTTATTATCGTTCATTTGACGAAACATTTTATTATATTCAGTCATAGAATTTTTCTTAAAAAATCTCTTTAATATTTTTAAATCTTTTTCGTGTTTTTCATATGCTAAAACTCTTGCCTGTGAAATATACGCTTGTCCGTTCATTATATTTTCAAGAACTGACCAGTCATGAATTTGTTTTAAATTCATAACCATTTCAAAATATTCTTCACTTAAATTATCCTCTAAAGTTATTATTTCTTCATCATAATTAGCATCCCTAAAAGACATTGAGAAATTAACAAGTTCTTCTGAAAAACTATCCTCACCAAAAATTTTTGACAATTTTCCTTTCAAACCACATACCAATTTAAAAATTTCTGTTTCTCTTTTATTTTTGCTCTTTGATAATTCAAATATATCTAATAACTTTTCCAATCTTCCTGTATTAGACAAATCCTTAGATGAAAGAATATTTTTTATTTCTGAAATATCAACCTTTTTTATTGCAATATCAAAATTCTCATATAAATCATTGTATAATTTGTCAATATATTCATCTAAATTTCCACCACTTTTTTCATCTAACGTTGCATTTAAGAAGTGTCCTCTATGTTTGAACATATTTAATATTGCTAAATAAACTAATCTTACATCATATTCTTTTCCGTCCGTATCAGCCTCTAATAATGCTTTTCTTAAGTGAAATATTGTTGGAAAATCTTTATAATATTCCTTGTCCGTATATCCTGAATCTGCAAATAAGGCGAAAGGTTGGTGTTCTCTTTTATCTTCCTCATAATATTTGCTATCTTCTAATCTTTGGAAGAATCCAGGATCCTTTTTATTAATTTCTTCTGCGAAAACTTCTTTTAAATATGCAATTCTTGCTTTTTCTCTTTCACGTCTTCTTCTTGAAACTCTATGACTTCTTCGATCTGCTGCAGTCTCGGCTTCGCTAAATAAACGCACTCCCCAGAGATCTTTTCCCTTTCTTCTAAGTAACTGATACTTCTCATCGGTTACTGCCCATCCTAAAGATGATGTTCCCATATCCAATCCTAAATAATAATTTTGTTCCATTTTCTTATCCCTCCTATTGACAAATTATTTCTTTATGATATACTCAACTTGAAATTACAAGGTGAGTTCAAATAAGGATTTATCCGACATCGCCGCAAGGCTCACATCGTGTGAATTAAAAAGACTTTTCATAAGTCTTTTTTTATTGCCTAAAAACTTATGTCTAGTATAACATTTTTTACTCTAACCACCAATCTTTATTTTCCTCCCTCCATTATCTTTTCCAATGCCCAGTTTTCGTCTATGTCAAACCTATCCTCTCTAATATCCGGACTATCCTTCAACACTTCTTCTCTAATTTTTTCTAATAATTCTTTCTCAATGCTTGCCATTTTCGTCTCTCCATTTTCGTCAAATATAATAAACATATACTCGTCCTCACTGCTCACATCAAAGAATATATGTTTTACTTTAATGCCTTGTTTTTTTGCCTGACCAATGTAAAAAATCTTTGCAATCTCTATTACTCTATCGTCCAATCCATTATCGAAAATAATTATTTTTTCTCTTAATTCTTCCGGCGATGTTACGATTCTATACAGATATTTTTCTGCCATTAAATCCTCAAATATTTCAGGCATATCTTCCGCACTAAACATATTGCATGCACTTTCATAGTCTTCCTTATCCTGAACATAATATATCATTATTCTATCTTCCATCTGATGATAGAGACTGCTATAATTTATCCTTGCCTCACAACCGCACTTATTACATTTGAATTTAAAAATCTCTCCTGTTAATACCTTCTTCTTCATTTCCGGATTAAGAACAGTATTTATACTGCTCCACATAACAAACTTACTCTCTTTTCCACACTTTGGACATTTAATTGTTTCTTCACTTATTTTTGACATAGCCGTATCTCCTTCCATAAATCTTCTTATAACCTTCTAGCTAACCATTCCCTCAACATTTTCCATTTGTTTTTCATCACTCCTCCCCGCCATAACCTGACTAACTACATCTTCACTTTGTTCAGATATATCATTTTTCTCCACTTCAATTACTACATTTTTCAGATTAGGCACGTCCAATATTTCCTCAATTTCGTCAAGGTTTTCTTCACATGTATCTGCAAGTACCTCGCAGTCAATATAATCTGTCAAAACATAAAGGCATTTAAGTTCTTTTGTTTTTGCTTTTCTTTCAAGTCTTAATTCCTTTAATTTTTTAAAGACATTGTATCCCTGAGCCACATTGCATTTGGCGTCTTCCGTTTCTTCCAATATCTTTTCGATTTCATCATCGATATCATTTACGTCCATCTGCAGATTTGCAATATATTGTGCTGCATTTCTATAAAAATCAGCCTGCTGCTTTGCAAAAGAATACCAATCATTTTTCTTTCCATCAAAAGGAGTATTTTTTCTTTCCTGAATCATCATTTCTTCACCGCCTTCATTTTCATATGTACCATTTAAGCAAAAATTCTGCTTTTTAGTCTCATAATTATCTTCGTAGTCATTTTGACTTTCGTATAAATCTTCTTTTTCCAAACGTTTATCTTTCATTACACAATTTTTAAATAATTCTTTGTACTTTCGTGGATTGTATTTTCTTGTTTCCAAACCTTTAATACTATTAAGTGCCTGTTTCGCCTTAATAACATTAGCATGAGTTCCAAGATTTACCTGAAAGCATTCCACCCTTTGAATTTCATCCTTAATGTCTCTTCGATTTTCACGACAAACTCTTAACAGCTCAACCAAATCAATTGCCTGTTCATCATCCGTCTGACACAATTCAATATAATGAAGAATATCGCAAATCTTCTGGTCAACATCCGATTGCTTCTTGTTTAATTCGTCACGATAATCCTTAAGCCCTTCAACCACATAAGTAAAATGTGTCAAATACTCTGTCCAATCCATTTCCGACAAATTATATGCACAAACGCTTTTCTCCGGCTGTTCCAAAATTTCGTCATAAGTAAGCTCTTTGACAGCCGAAATATTTTCATCCTGTTCTTCCTCATCCGGCTCCTCTCGTACTTCCACGCTGTTAAATGCAATATTGCCTCCGTCATTTCCATCTTCCGTTTCTATTGGAATAGCACGATAGAATGCCGATTTCTTTCCTGTTCCAATATGACTTTTCGCCTGGTCGTAATTAAATACAGTTGCATCTGTTTCATTCCTTACAGCCACCAATTCATTTACATTGTTTATCCTGTAATAATTTCCGCTATAATCCCTAATATAGTATAGTGAATTCGCTCCCATAGGCACCTCCGATTCTAACATTTCGATTTTTTTGCTATTTAATTTATTTCCCGATTTAACTGTTAAGTAGATTCTACTTTTTTAGCTGTCCCAAAAGCAGGACTTGTATTACAAAATTTTGATATTTAATTGCAATTTAAACTGCTAGTTTTTCCATGCTACTACTTTTGCAAACTAGCAGTTACCTTTGCAAAAGTGTATATTTTAAGTAGTCTTTGTTTGATCAGAAAGGAGGCTTTTATGCCAAAACAATTATCCTTATCTGAACGAATAATTATTGAACGTATGATTAGTAAAGACTACTCTTTTGCCTCTATTGGTAGAAATCTTGAACGTTCAGCTTCTACCATTTCTAGAGAAGTAATTAAATATCGATGCTTTGTTGATAGAATTCCTCTCCCTGGCGAGAATGATTGTACTCACAAAAACTCTTGCCTAAAGAATTCTATCTGCGATGATGTTGGAGTACATGGATGTTATGGATATCGTTGTAAGCTATGTCCTGAAGATCGTATATGCACAAATATTTGCGCTTCTTATGAATCTTCTCAATGTCCTCTTTTAGATAAACCTCCTTATGTCTGCACTAATTGTTCTATGCTTAAACAATGTAAACGTAACAAGGCTTACTATACAGCTCACAGAGCTGATGCTGCTCATCTAAAAAGCATTCGCAATGCTCATTCCGGTGTCAGAAAAACTCCATCTGAATTCCTTCATGGAAGCAAACCCAGATCTACCTGTTGTAGAAATGGATACTGTAAAGGGTGGTCGTAATAAGGGAAAAGTATTTCTTACTTTAGATAACAAAACACCTTTTGATTTAATGGACTCCAAAGACGGGAAAAAGTTATTGTCTTTGCTACAACTTTCACCTATTCCACCAGATGAAGTTACTTTGAGTCCAAAGCTACTTAAGCGTTAATTAACATTTTAATTGATCAAACAAAGACTCCCATATCTTTTAAAGAAGCGGAGTTGCAGTAACTTTTTCATTTAAAGCAAAATTTTGATTTTTTGCACAATATGGAATTTACTCCTGCATATGATTTTATTTCTAATAATTTTTACATAAAAAAGTGTCTTCGACACTTCAACTCCCCTGCCCCTCAATCATGAGGGGATTTGGGGATTTATTTTTTTCTGATTATCCCTCATAATTAA
>JABLTO010042995.1_pt1 | contig 11058 bp, 8 predicted proteins | sample 7160091 | NCBI WGS metagenome assembly JABLTO01 (sample SAMN14651225, study PRJNA627086) | human gut metagenome | isolation source: feces | host: Homo sapiens
ATTGCCATTTACGGGGTGTACGGGTCTTTCTGACGCTGAACACCCTGCTGACCGACCGGGAGCTGCCCGGGGCGGCCGCGGCGCTGCGGAAGGCCAGCGCCATGGGCGTGGACGCGGTGCTGGTGCAGGACTGGGGCCTGCTGACCCTGGCAAAGGAGATCGTGCCGGACCTGCCTCTTCACGCCAGCACGCAGATGAGCCTGTTCACGCTGGGCGGCGCCAATGCGGCCGCGGCGCTGGGCATGGAGCGCGTGGTGCTGGCCCGGGAGCTGGACCGGGACGAGGTACGGGAGATCTGCGCCGGCTGCGGCGCGGAGATCGAGGTGTTCGGCCACGGGGCGCTGTGTATGTGCTACTCCGGCCAGTGCGAGATGAGCGCCGTGCTGGGACAGCGCAGCGGCAACCGGGGCGCCTGTGCCCAGCCCTGCCGTCTGCCCTACGGCGTGAACGGCCCCTGCCGGGACGCGCATCCCCTGAGCCTGAAGGACGCCAACCTGTCCGCCTATCTGCGGGATATGGCGTCTATGGGCGTGGCCTGCCTGAAGCTGGAGGGACGGCTGAAGCGGCCGGAATACGTGGCCGTGGTAACGGGCATCTACCGCCGCCTGCTGGACGAAAGGCGGCTGCCCATGGCGGAGGAGTCCCGGGCGCTGGAGCAAGCCTTCTCCCGCAGCGGCTTCACCGACGGCTACTGGCTTGGTAAAAAGGGCAAGGCCATGTTCGGCACCCGGCCGGAGAACGTACCGGAGCCGAAGGCGCTGTTCGCCGCGGCCCGTGAGACCTATGAAAACGGAAAAGAGAACCGGAAAATACCGGTGAACCTGCGGCTGACGGTGCGCCGGGGCGAACCGGTGCGGCTGAGCGGCGCGTGCGCCGTCCGGAACGGCGTGGCCATGGGCATGGCTACGGGCGATGCGCCGGAGGAGGCGCGAAACCGCGCCGTGACGGCGGAGGAGCTACGGCAGCGGCTGACCAAGACCGGCGGCACGGTGTTCGCGGCGGATCAGATCGAAATAGAGCTGGACGAGGGGCTGATGGTGTCCGCCAGCGCGGTGAACGCGCTGCGGCGGGAGCTGCTGGACGAGCTGGCGGATCGGCGGATGGACACTCCAAAGCGCCGTGAGCTGCCCGCCTCTCCCCTGCCGGAGGCCCCGGCGGGCGCGGCGGAGCTGGACTTTACCGTGTCCATCAGCAGGCCCGATCAGCTGACGGCCGAGCTGCTGGCGGAACGGCCCGCCATCGTGTATATCCCGGCGGAGCTGCTGGATAAGATGGACCTGATGCCCTATATCGGGCAGGCGGAGTTCTGCGCGGTGCTGCCCCGGATATTCCGCACGGCGGACGAACCGGTGTTCCGGGATATTCTGCAGCGGCACCCGGAGGTCGCCTCTGCGGCCATCGGCAACCTGGGCCATCTGGCCATCGTGAAGGGACTGGGCAAAACGCTCCGCGGCGACTTCGGCCTGAACGTGTACAACAGCCGGGCGGTGCGCTTCTGGCAGGAGCAGGGGCTGTCGTCCGTGACGGCCAGCTTCGAGCTGCGGTGGCAGCAGGTGCGGGACCTGGGAAAATATGCGGACTGCGAGGCCCTTGTCTATGGCCGCCTGCCGCTGATGATCACCGAAAACTGCGTGACGAAGAACAGCGTGGGCTGCGCCCATGGGGCGGGCAGCGTGCTGACCGACCGGCGGGGCGAGCAGTTCCCGGTGCTGTGCGCCTACGGGTGCCGGTGCGAGATCGAGAACGGAAAGACGCTGGTGCTGGCGGACAAGCCGGAGGTGTTCCGGTGCGGCCTGCGGTACGGACGCCTGCGGTTTACCACAGAGACGGCGGCGGAGTGCGCGGCGCTTCTCCGCGCCCACAGGGCCGGGACCGTCACCGCCGACGACAACAGCACACGCGGGCTGTTCTACCGGGGCGTAGAGTAAAACAAATGGTATAACACTCGTTATAATTTACAAACCGTATTCAATTTCAGGAGAAAAAGGTGTTACTATGGAGCTGAAGATCAAAGCCCTGTCCCCCAAGATCGGGACGGAGATACCCCTCCCCCGCTTTGCCACCGCCGGTGCGGCCTGCATGGACCTGTGTGCCTGCATCGACGAGGCGGTGACGCTGGCAGCCGGTGAACGGCGGCTGGTGCCCACCGGCATCGCCATCGCCCTGCCGTCGGCGGACTACGCGGCGCTGGTGTTCGCCCGCAGCGGGCTGGGCATCAAGAAGGGCGTGTGCCTTTCCAACGGCGTGGGCGTCATCGACAGCGACTACCGGGGCGAGATCGGCGTGGGGCTGGTAAACCTGGGAAGCGAACCGTACACGGTGCAGCCCGGGGACCGGATCGCCCAGCTGATGGTGGTGCCGGTGGTGCAGCCCACGGTGACGGTGGCGGAGGACCTGGACGAGACGGACCGGGGCGCCGGCGGCTTCGGCTCCACAGGCAGGTGACGTATATGGCAAAGATCGTGCTGGCCTCCGGGTCCCCCCGGCGGCAGGAGCTTTTGCGTCGGATGGGCATCACCGACTTTACCGTCCGGGTGCCGGAGGTGGAGGAATACTTCCCCGCCGGGCTGACGCCGGAGGAGACGGTGTGCTACATCTCCCGGGAGAAATCCCAGGCGGTGGCGTCCGACGCGGACGAGATCGTCATCACGGCGGATACGATGGTGTTTCTGGACGACAAGAAGCTGGGCAAGCCAGCCGACGAGGCGGAGGCCCTGCAAATGCTGACGGCCCTGCAGGGTCGGCGCCACACCGTCTGTACCGGTGTGACGGTGCGGCAGGGGGAGAAAGCCCTGACCCGCGCCCAGCACACGGACGTGTATTTCCGTCCGGCCACACAGCGGGAGCTGAAGGCCTACATCGCCGGGGGCGAGCCCATGGACAAGGCCGGGGCCTACGGCGTACAGGGACAGGGCGCGCTGCTGGTGGAGCGCATCGACGGCGACTTTTTCAACGTGATGGGGCTGCCGGTGGTGCTGCTGGCGGAGATGCTGGGCGAATTCGGGATACAGCTGCTGGGATAATGCCCCTTTCGCTCCCTCTGAGAGGGTGCGCTGCCGCCTCCCCTGCCGGGGGAGACTTCAGAGAGGAACAAACGACACATGAAGCGATTTTTTACGAAAACGGGAATATGGCTGCTGGCCGCGGCGGCCACCATCGCGGTGGTGCTGTGCGTGGTGTCGGCCCTAAGCTCCGGAACGGGGCTGCTGCACAACGCCCTGGGCGTGATCGCCTCGCCATTCCGGGCGGCGGGTTCCGCCGTGGCGGGCTGGGTCGGCGGCATTAGCCAGCGGTTTGAGGACGTGGAGACCCTGCAGCAGGAGAACGACGAGCTGCGGCAGCAGATCGCGGAGCTGGAGGAACAGCTGCGGCAGATGGAGCCGGCGGCGACCGAGAATAAAGAGCTGCGCCAGCTGCTGGGCCTGCGGCAGCAGCGCAGTGACCTGGTGTTCGAGGCGGCCCGCGTCACCCAGCGCGACGTGTCCAACTGGGCCAGCACGCTGGTGCTGGACCGGGGCAGTCAGCACGGTGTGGCCATAGGCGACTGCGCGGTGGACAGCGCCGGGAACCTGGTGGGTGTGGTCACAGACGTGGGCCTGAACTGGTGCCGGCTGTCCACGGTGCTGGACACGGACTCCCAGTTCGGCGCGCGGGTATTCCGCACCGGCGAGACGGCGGTGGCCGGCGGTGACCTGGCCCTGATGTCCGAGGGCCGGCTGCGGCTGCAATACCTCAGCGACAGCGCGAACCTGATCAAGGGCGATGTGATCGTCACGTCCGGACTGGGCGGCTACTATCCCGCCGGGCTGGTCATCGGCACGGTGGAGTCCGTGCAGACGGATGACGGCGGGCTGGCGCGGTACGCGGTGCTCTCGCCCAAGTGCGATGTGGCGGCGATACAGGAGATGTTTATCATCACGGATTTTGACGTGATCCAATGACGGAGGACGGCTATGACACGGCGGGCGATACTGCTGAAGTGGATATTGTACTGTCTGTGCGCGCTGGCGCTGGCACTGCTGCAGGGGCTGGTGCTGGTATACGTGCGGGTATGGGGCGTGCACCCGTTCCTGCTGCCGGCCATCGCGGTGATACCGGCCACGCTGGAGCGCAACGAGCAGGCGCTGCTGTACGCGGTATTTTTCGGGCTGGCGTGCGACCTTCTCTCGCCGGTGGCGGGCCTGCCGTGCTTTTACGCGCTGGCGTTCCTGCTTGGCGCGGCGGCAGCGTGGCTGCTGAGCGGGCAGGTCATCATGGCGGGCGTGGTGTGCTCGCTGGTGGTGACAGGCGTATGTATGCTGCTCTGCGGACTGCTGCACATGGCGGTGCTGGCGGGACACAGCGGCACGGGGCTGACCGCGGCGGGCCTGCTGCTGGGCAGGGAGCTTTTGGTATCGCTGCCCTTCGCGGCGGCAGCGCACCCGCTATTTCGGTGGGCACAGCGGCGGGCACTGAGCGAATGACCATAGGAGAACCAAACTATGATGAAAAATCCTCACCCCTCCCGGCGGCGGGTATATGTGCTGCTGGGGTTTTTCTGTGCGTTTCTGGTGCTGTTTTTTGCGGTGCTGTATGACGCACAGGTGGTACACGGCAGCGAAAATCGGGCCAGATCCATCACCAGCAACACCGCCAGCGAAACGGTGACCGCCTCCCGGGGCATCATCACCGACCGGAATGGCAAGGTGCTGGTGAGCAACCGGCTGGCCTATACGCTGGTGGTAGACAAGAGCAGCTTCGGCAAGGACGAGGCCGCGCTGAACGACGCCATCTGGCAGCTGATACAGCTGTGTCAGGAGCAGGGCGTCACATGGAACGACACCCTGCCCATGACCACAGGGTCCTCTCCCCAGCTGACCAGCAAAAGCCTGACCGAGAGCTTCCGGGAGTATCTGGACGACAACAAGCTGCCCACGGATGGCGGCAGCGCGGAAGTGCTGGCCGCCATGCGGAAGCTCTACAAGGTCGATGACAGCTATACCGACGCGCAGGCGCGTCTGATCGTGGGCGTGCGGTATGAACTGGACGGGCGCAGCAGCTACACCTTTGCCGAGGATGTATCCACGGAGCTGCTGGGCCGCATCACCGACGGAAAGTACCGGGGCGTGACCATCAAGACAGCGGCGGCGCGGGTGTACAACACCAAGCTGGCGGCGCACATTCTGGGCACCGTGGGCGCCATATGGCAGGAGGAGTGGCGCAGCGACGAGAGCACCGGCTATGTGGGCTACGCCGACAAGGGCTACAATATGAATGACCTGGTGGGCAAGGACGGCGTGGAGAAGGCCTTTGAGGAATATCTCCACGGCAATGACGGCAAGCGGCTCATCACCACCGACGAGAACGGCAAGATCACCGGCGAGCTGTACACCCGGGAGCCCCAGCCCGGCGGCACCGTGGCGCTGACCATCGACATCGACCTGCAGCAGGTGGTGGAGGACACGCTGGCCAGTACCATTCAGGGCATGATCGACAAGGACAGCAACGAGCGCGGCGGCGCGGCGGCGGTCATTCAGGTCGGCACCGGCGAGGTACTGGCCATGGCCAGCTACCCCACCTACGATCTGGAGACGTTCAACCAGGACTATGATGAGCTGGTGAAGGACGAACGCCTGCCCATGTTTAACCGGGCCACCCAGGGCGTGTACGCCCCCGGCTCCACCTTCAAGCTGTGCACGTCCGTGGCGGCGCTGGAGGAGGGCATCATCACCCCCAGTACGATCATTGAGGACAAGGGTATCTACACCTACTATGTGGACCCGCAGCCCATGTGCTGGATCTGGCGGCAGGCCCACACCACCCACGGGCGCATCAACGTCAGTCAGGCCATCGTGGACTCCTGCAACTACTTCTACTACGAGGTGGGCCGGCTGACAGGCATCAAGAAGCTGGACGAGTACGCCACAGCCTTCGGCCTGGGGCAGTCCACGGGCATTGAGATCGGCGACGTCAGCGGCGTGCTGGCCTCCCCGGAGTGGGCGGAGGCCCACGACCGGGAGTGGACCGACGGCCAGACCATTACAGCGGCCATCGGCCAGTCCTACAACCTGTTCACCCCCCTGCAGCTGGCCAACTATGTGGCCACGCTGGTGTCCGGCGGCGAGCACTATGAGGCACATCTTCTGAAAAACGTAAAATCTTATGATAATTCACGAGTTATCGGCGTGTATGGCAAGGGGCCGCTGAACGACCTGAACATCTCGGACAGCACCATGGCGGCGGTGACCAAGGGTATGCACGACCTGACCTATGACTCCCTGCGGAGCGCGTTTTCCCGCTGTGTGGTGGAGGCCGGCGCCAAGACCGGCTCGGCCCAGGTGGGTACGGATATCGCCAACGGCACCTTTGTGGCCTACGCCCCCTATGACGATCCGGAGATCGCCATCGCCATCGTGGTGGAGAAGGGCGGCAGCGGCAGTCTGCTGGCCAATGCGGCCGTGGACATCATCAACGCCTGGTTCACCCGGGACGGCACCGGCGCCACCGCCGCCGGCGAGGACGCGCTGATGCGGTAAATCTGTTATAGAGACAAGAGGCACACATGGGACCCTATTTCAATTCGAGAGACAAACATTATAAAGACCCCTTCGGCGCCGTCCCCTGCGGCGCCGAAGTGCGCTTTGCGCTGGCGGACGACACCTACTACGGCTGCGAGCTGCTGGTGCTCCGGGAGTTCGCAGGCACGGAGGACACGTGCGCCCTGCCGCCGGCGGAGGGCGGCTTCGCCGGCACATACACCGCGCCGGCTGGCGGTGAGCTGTGCTGGTACTGCTTCCGCCTGACGGACGTGGACGGGCGCTGCGTGTGGTACGGCAAAAATGGCGTGCAGGACGCGCCGGAGAAGGCGGCACGCTGGCAGCTGACGGTATACGAGCCCTCCCCCGCCCCGGACTGGTTCGGGCGCGGCGTGACGTACCAGATCTTCCCGGATCGGTTCCGCCGTGTATCCATGCCGGACGTGAGCCATATGCCCGGGCACCGGTGGCTGCACCGCGGCTGGAACGAGCAGCCGGTGTTCCTTCCGGACGAGCACGGGCAGATCACCAACCGCGACTTCTTTGGCGGCTCGCTGCAGGGCATCACGGAGAAGCTGGACTATCTGGCGGGCCTGGGTGTGACGACACTGTATCTGAACCCCATTTTTGAGGCCGCCAGCAACCACCGCTACGACACCGGCGACTATCGGGCCATCGACCCGCTGCTGGGCACAGAGGCTGACTTCCGCGCCCTGTGCACCGCCGCCCATCAGCGTGGGATGCGTGTGATACTGGACGGCGTGTTCAACCATACCGGCAGCAACAGCCGGTACTTCAACGCCGAGGGCTACTATCCGGAGCCGGGGGCGGCCCAGAGCCAGAATTCAGAGTATTACAACTGGTACAGCTTCCACCCGTGGCCGTCGGACTACGACGCCTGGTGGGGCGTGAAGACCCTGCCCGCCGTCAATGAGGCGCAGCCGGCTTACCGTGACTTCATCTTCGGCGATCAGGACAGCGTGGTCCGGCATTGGCTGCGCTGCGGCGCGGACGGCTGGCGGCTGGATGTGGCCGACGAGCTGCCCGGCGACTTTATCGAGGGCATCCGCTCGGCCATCGACGCGGAAAAGCCCGGGGCTTACCTGCTGGGTGAGGTCTGGGAGGACGGCAGCAACAAGATCGCCTACTCCCAACGGCGCAGATACCTGCTGGGCCGCCAGGTCCACGGCCTGATGAACTACCCCTTCCGCACGGCCCTGCTGAACTGGCTGGCCGGCGGCGACGCCGCGGTCTTCCGCGACAGCATGGAGACAATTCGTGAGAACTACCCGCCCTTCGCCTTCTATGGCGCCATGAACTTCCTGGGCACCCACGACACAGCGCGCATTCTGACGCTGCTGGGCGCGGAGGGCACACCGAAAACCAAGGCGGAGCGTGCGGCGTACCGCCTCTCCCCCACTGAGCTGGCCCGGGGCCTGGCAAAGCTCCGTCTGGCGGGAATGCTGCTCTACAGCTTCCCCGGCTCTCCCACCCTCTTCTACGGCGACGAGGCCGGCATGCAGGGCTTCGAGGATCCGCTGAACCGGGGCGCCTTCCCCTGGGGCAGCGAGGACGCGGCGCTGACGGACTTCTTCCGCACTCTGGGACAGCTGCGGCGAACGCGGGAGAGCCTGCGCTCGGGCGCCCTGCGCTATCTGCTGGCCCGAGGCGGCGCTCTGGTCATCGAGCGTGAGCACGGAGGCGAGCGCACAGTAACGGCGCTGAATGCCGGGGACGCGCCGGCAGACCTGATGCTGGCCTGGGATGCGCCCACCGCGCAGGACGCGATGACCGGACAGCGATTTCTGGTCATCGACGGCAAAGTGCACCTGACATTGCCGCCGCTGAACGGCGTGATACTGGTATAAGGAACGGGGCGGTTGTTTCACGTGAAACAGCCGCCCTGCTTTTGTCCCTTTATGTTTCACGTGAAACAAAAAGACGAAAATTTGCATTTTCCCTCTTGAAACCCTCCATGCAGGTGGTATATACTATCATATTGAACTCAGACAGAAAGAGGAATTTGCTGTGGCGAAAATCATTGCGATCGTAAATCAGAAGGGCGGCGTGGGCAAGACCACCACCTGCGTAAACCTGGCCGCTGCCGTAAAAGCCGCTGGCAAGCGGGTGCTGCTGTGCGATTTTGACCCCCAGGCCAACGCTACCAGCGGCATGGGCGTGGACAAGACCACCAGCAACGGCGTCTACGATGCGCTCATCAACGGCGCAGAGACGGCCCAGCTGATCGTGACCACGCCCTATGGCGACGTGCTGCCAAGCAGCAAGGCGCTGGCCGGCGCCGGCGTGGAGATGATCAACATGGACGACCGGCAGTTCCTGCTGAAGGCTGCGCTGCGGCAGGTGGCGGACAGCTATGATTTCATCTTCATCGACTGTCCGCCCTCGCTGGAGCTGCTGACGCTGAACGCACTGTGCGCCGCCAACAGTCTGCTGGTCCCGGTGCAGGGCGAGTATTACGCGCTGGAGGGACTCAGCGACCTGATGAACACCGTGCGTATCGTGCGGCGCAGCATGAACCCGGGGCTGGACATCGAGGGCGTGCTGCTGACCATGTTCGATGGCCGCACCAACCTGTCCATTCAGGTGGCCCAGGAGCTGAAGCGGTTTTTTGCCGGGAAGGTGTACAGCACCGTGATCCCGCGGAACGTGCGGCTCAGCGAGGCGCCCAGCCACGGCAAGCCCATCACCGCCTATGACAAGACCTGCCGGGGCGCGGACGCATACACGGCGCTGGCGGCGGAATTTTTGCGGAAGAACAACTGCTGAAAGGAGACGCGGTATGGCGAACACAAAAGGTCTGGGCAAGGGACTGAGCGCACTGCTTGGTGACGACGTCATCGCCGCCAAGGACGAGCGCGCCTCCTCCCTGCTGCTGCCCATCAGCCAGGTGGAGAGCTGCTCCACCCAGCCCAGAAAGAGCTTTGAGCCGGAGGCCCTCAGTGACCTGGCGGACTCCATCCGGATACACGGCATCATCCAGCCGCTGACCGTGCGGAAGCTGCAATCCGGCTACTATCAGATCATCGCCGGTGAACGGCGGTGGCGGGCGGCGCGGATGGCCGGGCTGACACAGGTGCCCGTGGTGGTCATCGAGGCCGACGACCGCAAGGCCATGGAGCTGGCCATGATCGAGAACCTCCAGCGGGAGGATCTGAACCCCATGGAGGAGGCCGAGGGCTATCAGACGCTGATGCAGCAGTACAACATGACCCAGGAGGAGACGGCCCAGCGGGTGGGCAAGTCCCGGTCCGCCGTAGCCAACGCCATGCGCCTGCTGAAGCTGTGTCCCCCGGTGCGGGCCATGGTGGAGGACGGGCGGCTCTCCAGCGGACACGCCAGAGCTATTCTCCCCCTCTCCCCTGCCATGCAGGAGTCGGCGGCTAACGCCATCATCAAGGACGAGCTGTCAGTGCGGCAGACAGAGCAGCTGGTGAAGAAGCTGACGGCTCCTCCCAAGCCGGAGCAGCCGGAACCGGATGGGCTCTCCGTCGATTATGCCAAGGAGGCCGCCAAGGAACTGGGCAGCCGTCTGGGCCGGGGCTGCCGCATTGTCACGGGCCGAAAAAAGGGCCGCATCGAACTGGAATACTACGGGGTGGAGGATCTGAATCAGCTGCTGGACGCCCTCCACGCCCTGAAAACCAAATAAATGTTTCACGTGAAACACAGAAAGAGGTCAGACTATGCTTGATATCAAATTTATCCGGGAGAACCCAGATGCCGTAAAGGAGAACATCCGCAAGAAGTTCCAGAATGCCAAGCTGCCGCTGGTGGACGAGGTCATTGCGTTGGATGCCGAGAAGCGAGCCGCCGAGAACGAGGGCAATGATCTGCGGGCCCAGCGCAACAAGCTCTCCAAGCAGGTGGGGATGCTGATGGGACAGGCCAAGAAGGATCCCTCCAAGCTGGAGGAGGCCGAGGCGGTGAAGGCGCAAGTGAAGGCCGACGCCGACCGTCTGGCTCAGCTAGAGGAGATGGAGGAGAAGCTGAGCCAGCAGATCCACCACATCCTGCTGGTGATCCCTCAGATGATCGACCCCTCCGTGCCAATCGGCAAGGACGACAGCTGCAACGTGGAGGTGGAGCGCTTCGGCGAGGCCACGGTGCCAGCCTTCGATATCCCCTACCACACCGACATCATGGAGCGATTCGACGGCATCGATCTGGACGCTGCGGGCCGGGTGTCCGGCAACGGCTTTTACTATCTCATGGGCGACATCGCCCGGCTCCACGAGGCCGTGCTGGCCTATGGCCGGGATTTCATGATCGACAAGGGCTTCACCTACTGCATCCCCCCCTTCATGATCCACGGCAGCGTGGTGGAGGGCGTCATGAGCCAGACGGACATGGACGCCATGATGTATAAGATCGAGGGCGAGGACCTGTACCTCATCGGTACCAGCGAGCACTCCATGATCGGCAAGTTCATCGATCAGATCGTTCCGGCGGAGAGCCTGCCCCAGACCCTGACCTCCTACTCCCCCTGCTTCCGCAAGGAAAAAGGCTCCCACGGCATTGAGGA
>JABLTO010012487.1_pt1 | contig 11057 bp, 10 predicted proteins | sample 7160091 | NCBI WGS metagenome assembly JABLTO01 (sample SAMN14651225, study PRJNA627086) | human gut metagenome | isolation source: feces | host: Homo sapiens
ATGCTGATTATTACAAGATGATTCTTATGGATATCCAGATGCCGATTATGAATGGATATGACGCTACATTAACTATCCGGAAGATGAAGGATACGAAAAAGGCCAGCATACCAATTATTGCGATGACTGCCAATGCTTTCGCAGAAGATACACAAAAGGCTCTTTCGGTTGGAATGAATGCTCATGTTGCAAAGCCTGTTGATATGAACATTCTTGTTCCAACAATGATGAAATATTTATAATAGTCAGATCCAATGAGAAAGGTACAATATAATAAAAAGATTCATTGGCAAATCAGTCGAAAGGCTGAGACGCAAAGCTATAAGGCTGTAAAATGACAGCCAGCTGCAACGTTTAAGGGGCTGTCGGGAAATAGACAGCCCCTCTGTTTTTGGGATAATCAAAGTTCTTGCATTATTTGCTTCCATCCTCCCCCATCCCTGTCATAGTCAAATACTCATATTTCGGCTGGAAGTCGTGGTTTTTGGAGTGCTTGTAGTATTGCAGGAAAATACGGTCCATGATGTTTGGAATCTGGGTTTCAATTGGCTCGAACAGGATGATCAGGTACTGCATGGAACTGTAGCGGGTGCAGATGTCAACGCGGCGGATGGTCTGGCGGATGGATTGTTCCATCTGGGAAAGAGCCTGCTCGATTTCCTCAATATGGGGAAGGGTGTCGGCAGCGGTTTCCATGGTGACCATTACCAGGTAGCAGCGGCAGTTGCTTCGGACGATGAGCTGGCGCATGTATTCGTACTGACGGGAAAAATCCCGGTAGTTAAGATCCAGGGCACCTGCGTAGCTTCCGCTCTTTCGCAGGGAATCTGCAATCTGGTGAAGATCCCTTGCAATGCTTGCAGAGTCAGGGGACTGGTAGCTGATCTGCTGGTAGAAGGAAAACTGGTTTTTCCCATTCTGCTTCACGTAGTAGAGCGCTTTATCTGCCTTGGAGCAGCAGTCTGCGAAGGTGTCCCCGCTGGTGCACAGGCAAAGTCCGGCAGAAAGGGAAGCATAGCGGATTTCTGCATCTGCCTGTGCGATAGCCTGGAACTGCCCAAAAAGCTGTGTCATTGTCTCTGAAACGGATTCAGCTGTGACATCTGGCAGAAACAGAAGAAATTCATCTCCGCCCAGACGACAGGAAAGCCCTTCTTTTGCATAACGGGAAAGCAGGCTGCCGAGATTTTTCAGAGCCCGGTCTCCGGCCTTGTGCCCGTGGAGGTCGTTGATCTTTTTCAGATTATCCATATCCAGAAAAATAAGACAACCGTTGTGATCCTTCATAAATTCGGCGATCAGCCGCTCGCCAAGGCTTCGCATAGGGAGCCCTGTGAGCAGATCGTAATGCCTGGTTTCTTCCTGGCTCTTTATGGTGGTAACTACATCGGAAATAAATTTGCTGATGGTATTGTCAATTTCAGGCTGCCGGGCAGACTCGGTTTCCAGGGAAAACTGGTGATCCAGAACCAGGCGGTTTTCGTCCATCAGCTTCAGAAATACATCTGAGATTTCCGGGTCAAACTGTTTGCCGCGGTTCTTACTGATCTCTTCCCGGATCATTTCCTGGGAAAGTGCATTTCGGTAAATCCGGTGGGAATTCATGGCGTCATAGCTGTCTGCCATGGCAGTGATGCGTGCATGAATGGGGATTTCGTCTCCGGTAAGACCGTCTGGATATCCATTTCCATCATAACGTTCGTGATGATTTCGTGCCACTTCAACAATATGAGGGATAAAAGTAATATCCTTCAATATTTCTGCGCCGATAACGGTATGTTTTTTTATCAGATTATACTCATCTTCTGTAAGCCTGGAGGGATTGTTCAAAATCAGGTCGGGGATACCGATCTTGCCAATGTCGTGAAGATAGACGGCGTGTTCCAGCTGTTGGATTTCCTCTGGGGACCAGCCCAGTTCAGCGGCAATAAGTGCGGCATATTTTGCAACCCGGTAGGAATGTCCGCGGGTGTATTCGTCCTTTGCCTCGAGGGTGGTGGACAAAGTCTGCATCATCTGCAGGGACATTGACTCGGTCTGTTTTTGTTTCCGTATCAGCTCCTGCTGCTGGTGTTCGGCTTCCAGCAGCTGGATGTTCCGAAGGGTTCGGACAATATTGACAAACAACAGGATAAGCATTCCAATGCCGATAAAAAGACCGGACATGGAGGTGACAAAATATACGGAAGCAGATTCTGCGGCAACGCACAGCAAGGTGAGCAAAAGTCCCAGGAGCAGAAGATGGTCTGTACGTTTTTTGCTGGTGCGGAGGTAGAGATACAGATGGATAAATACCATCAGGAACGTACCTACCAGTATGATCTGTCCCACAGGGAGTGTCTCAATGTAGTCGGCAATATTGGCAGCAGTCAGAATAGAGCAGACTGCAAAATTTAACAGGGCGATCCCGCTTACAATGTGGTAAAGCCTGCGGTGAACTCCATGCTGCACACTGTCTGCATAAAGCAGAAGTGGGATTGGTCCAAGGAGGATCATAACGAAGCACAGGGAGCTCAGGGCAGTGGAGTTGGGAATGAGCAGCTGGCGGATTTTGGACTCGCCCAGCATCCAGACCGCACCCATAATCATGCACCAGCCAAGATACTCCATGTCAAAGCTTGTGTGGTACACAAGTCCAAGCGTAAGGCTGAAAAAAATGGTAATCAGGCCTGCAAACAGGAAGAAAAAAGCCATGTAGGTGGCAAGCCCGTAATGGCTGAAGATCAGCTGCCAGATGTCGGCTTTGTCTCCACAGAAAACCTGGTTCACAACACCGGAATAGTTGGAGGTGTAGGTGGTTAGTTCAATGCGGAGTTCTTTCCCTGCATCCTCATGGGAGGTGGGGCAGAAAATGAAACGGCTGGCAGAATTTTTGCCGGCCAGACGGGTTTCGCTGGTGCTGTAATGCTCTCTCAGGGTGCCGTCTATGTAGATATTCACGTCCTGTAGAGAGGAACGGATCGCTACTGATGAGGCGTCAAAATCTGCTGGAAGGGTGGAGGTAATGACCATGGTTTCGCCTGTGGGAACATCATAGGAACCTGGCACTGTGATTTCTTCGGTGGTGCCGTCAGGCTTTTCCCAGGTGAAAGTTCCGGGATAGAGAAGGGACGTGGAATTTTTGCTGACGGTTCTTTCATCTGCACCGAAAAACTGCATGAAAATGAACCATCCAAGAATGGCGAGCATCAGAAAATAAAAAATGTATCTTGGACCCTGTCGGGCAGGGGATTTCTCTTTGGGCATGGCAATTTTCCTTTCTGTGGAGGGAAATGCAGATTACGGGCGGCTGTTTACTCCATTTGCAGCAGCCTGTGCAGGACAAAGGTGTCTTGCTTTGGGGAAAGATGTTTATTAAAGCTATTATACTACACGGAAACACTTTCATCAAATACTCCGTTTTTTAATGCCGATTTTTTCGCTCTTGTGGGATATGCCTGGGGCTTTGGAGCGCTTATAATTTTTATAAAATAAAAAAGCGGTCACTGACGGCAAAGCCGCGGCAGATTGGGAAAAAAGGAGGGATCCATTATGGAATGGACAGAATGGGCGTTATTTACTTCTATTGTGCTGTTTATTTGGGAGGCGTGGCAGGTGTTTGTGGAATGGACGTTGGAAAAATATCATGAGAAGAGAGAACATGGGGGAAATCAGGCAGAAAATGATAAGAATAAAGAAGAAAAATAACATGACATTTGTTGGTGTGGCGGATGAAGGTCACGGAGAATTTCGGAATTGTACTTTTGCCAGGCTTCTATTGGAAGCTCTGGCAGAGTATTTTCTGGAATATGCAGAAAAGATTACCAAAACACCGTTTCGTGATGAGATCAAATTTGAGATTGTGCGAAAAATCCGGAGCTTCCGCATTCCCAACTCATCCTTTATGTAATACTTGTAATAATTTTTATATGAAAAAACAGTACCACTTTTTACACTGTTTTTCTTGTACTCTTCCAACCAGGTATTGAACCACTCATCAAATGAAATATTGCATTGATCTACATAAATGCCATGTTCCATCTTATACTTGGTCTCAGCGATTTTCTTTTTCACCTCTGTCACTGTATTACCATAAACACTAACTCTCTTTCCATCCACAGCAACACGGCCCTCAAAGGTTCCATTATCCCGCTGTCTGATTCCCTTTGGAAGCTCTCGTCCTCTTGCATCTTTTGCCATTCTATCTACTCCTTTTCTGCCCACCCAGCCATAACAGCTGAGTGAGCGCACCTATGTCATTCTGCCAGCTTATTGATATAGTCATCAAGCTTACCTACCAGATATACTTTTCTACGCCCTATACGGACTATCGCTTTCGCATCACCAGCAACCTTGTCAATCATATAAGTTCCCATATTATAGCGTGCCTTTGCCTGTTCCTGGCTAATTGCCAGTGGTTCCATTTCTGGTGTTTCAATTTTTATTTTTCTCATCTTACATTACTCCTTTCGTTCACATCGTGAGTTGTTTTATTCAGTTCATCCAGATAATATATCGCTTGTTTTATTTACTTTGCATCTTGAAGCTGACAGAAATATTTCAAACGTTTATAATCAATTTCATAGAAACGTTTTCCATTCTTTTTCTTAGTATTAGCTTTTGAATTATCTACTAACAATATCTCTTCTGCCTTTAGAGCTTCGATCATTTTCTTTTTATAGGTTCTCACCTCTTTCCTTTGCTCTGGTTCATTTTCAAAATATCTTTGTATGCCTACAAGAAGTGTTCGCTCCGCAACATAAATAACGGCTCCAAACGAATAAATATCTTTCACATTGTTATCAGAATGCTTTTTCATAAGCTCTCCTGGGACTCTCCGAAAAACTTTCTCATCATTGACCATTCTGAAAAACACCGTTATTAAATCTATTCCATTTTCATTGTCCTTGAGGCACATCATATACCGATTCTGTCGATTTTCTATTTCATCCAGCAACTGATACCAATGTTGTCCCATGGTGGTGTTTCCCATTTTCTTTTCCAGCAAATTTCCAAGTGGCGTTTTCCTAAGCACGAACTCTAAAATAACCACCACTAATTTCATGGTTTCTATATAGTATGTAATACGGAAAGTGCCTGCTTTGTGCCTGGTATTATTGGCGATCAGCGTCATTATTTGTCCTTGGTTTGCATATATTTCATGACATACGATATATAAAAGCTTCTTAAACTGAATAATATTCTTCTGGACATATGCAAATTTTTCCCAGTCTACTTCTGTATCACTGATTTCAATTTGAATCTCACGGTCTTGGAGCGAAAAACATCCTTCACGAATCTCGGCAGTTGAAACAGCAAGTGCTTTTCCATTACAATCCGTTTGGCGCGCAAGCAAATCCATTACTGAATTTTGTTTCTTTTTTCTGTAATCGGAAGCTTCTGGATGATAATCATCAATAAGCACCGTGTCACCTTGATAATATTGAAGCGCTTTTTCCACATCCAATTGGCTGTCCATTTTGAAATTCTTATCCTGTCCAGAATCTTGAACAAAGAACAGTTTTGCCAGCACTGTCTTACCGACTCCCGAATGACCATGCAGAAATATAAAAAAATTCATCGGATGGTTTGCTTTTTCAAATAATGGCTTCATAAGCGCAGCCATCTTGCACAGAAAAAGTACTTCCGTTTCCTTTCCCTTTATGGTCAGTAAGTTTACTAAATAATCAGCCAATTCGAACCAAGCGTTTTCCCGCATCGCAGAAGTTTCCTGACAGGTGATTCTGTTAAAACATTCCTGTTCCCTTTTAGGTGCCCGGCTTCCCAGCAAGTACAGGTATTCATTCAGTAGCTTTTTCTGACGTTTAGATAGATTATCGCTTCCTGCACATTCCTTCCAATGCTTGTGAAAAGAAATGTTTTGCAAAGAATCAAATACCCGCTCCTGCCCCATCTCACAGTCTACCGTTTTTATAGAAACATGATATTTGTATGTGTAGCTGTCAGTTACCCGATTATGGAGTACTTCTACAAAACTTATCACAGGAATAAAAGTTGCCACCAGTTCATTCTTATAATAAAGGAAGCTATCCTGTTCCTTGAATTTGTCCATCTTGGCACCTCCTAGTCCTGGTGGCTGGGATTTTCCAGCCACCATATGTATTTTTTACTCATCCAAATCAGTAATTTTGAAAGGTACATCATCAACTATTGACTTGGATTTTCTGCCGTTGGAAGAACCGCCATGTTTCCAATACTTATCTACCAGTCCTGGCAGAGCTTCTTGTAACAACATCATTGTAATCTGATCACGGCTTTTCATTTGCGCCTTCAGTTCAATGATCTGGTTCTCATACAATGATTGCGTTTTCAGTTGCTGGTTCTCCATCTGTTGTTTTGACAACTCGTTCTTCGTAGTATAAAGAACCTTTTTTAACGCCTTAACTTCATCCCGAAGCACTTTTTCCTGCTTTTGGTGTTTTAGAAGCTTCTTATTTACCTGACGCTTCTCGAAACCACAGGCATCCTTTTTTGCCTTCTTTAGCTGCTTAATCTTGTGGCGATTCTTTTTTAGCTTTTTCTTCGTTTTTTTGTACAGTTTGCACTGGTCGCCGTAAGCATCCTCCCAGTTAATTTCGTCTTTGTTTAACTCATTATTAGCTTCCATAATTTTTTCCTCCTTCTACAATGGTTATTGTGGTACAAAATTTTATTTTGAAAATAAATCTGAGCGCTCGTTATTTTCAGCAGAACTGAACTTTCTTATTATGAAGCGAAGTTTTTCTGCTAGGACAATCCCTTCTCAATAAGATATTCACATCCTGCACAATCAGTTCAGCCTACGGATATATTACATATCCTGCCATAAGGTATCCCTGATTGATGATTTGATTCTATCATACGTTTACTATACTATCAATTTAATTAGTTACAACTATTACAACTCAAAATTTCCGCATAGTACTATCTACGGAAACCGCTAATTTCCGCAGTTTCCACAATACACATTAAACGGCAACCACAAGTTTCCGTAGTAAAATACGCTACGCAATCGGCATATGTTCCATACCTGTTTATGCTACAAAGTCAAAATAAGAGCCTTTAATTCCACCACTTTAGAATTAAAGGCTCCTTCTTGTAATTTCAAATTTTATTTTTCCATGTTAAAATAAGTTCTTGAAGTTTTCTATCATTCAGTGTTTTAGGAATAAACTCCTTAAATTCCTTTTTATAATTATTTGCTAATTTTACCTTTGGATCTAAGCTAATATCTACTGTAGGGCTGTCTGGTTGATAGTGATTTTTTCTAAGAATCCTCAACAGCCATGTTGCGTTTCTTTCATTTTTTTCAACGCCAATTCCCTCGGCATAACATATTTTCAATTTATAAACTGCATTAATAGATCCCATTTTTCCAGCTTCAAAAAAATATGTCACAGCTTTTTCTGGATCTCGAATTACGTTATCCCCATCCATATACGCAACTCCCAGATAATATTTTGCATCCCGATGCCCCAATTCAGCAGCTCGTAGCATATGTTGTATGTATTCTTCGTCATGTGTCGTCATTACACATGCAGCCTTATATTCTTTTTCAGCCTCCCGTTGCACCTGGGAATATTCATCTAACGGTATCGCTTCCGAAGCTTCGTCTGTTTTATTATTCTGCACGCTCTCAACTGCTTGTTTTTCCATTAATCCATTATCTGCTTCTACAGTTGTTTGATTCTCTGGCAACACACTGTCTGCTTCTGCAACTGTTTGATTCTCTGCCAATACACTGTCCGCTTCTACAGCGGTTTGATCCTCTGCCAATACACTGTCTGCTTCTGCAACTATTTGATTCTCCGATAACGTACTGTCTACTTTTACCTCAATTTCTCCCGTTTCTTTTCCCTTCTCATATATTTCTACTTGCTTTGGAAATTTTAAAGATATTCGCTCACGAATTTTTTCTCTATCCGCATTTGTCGCTTTCACTTTATCTTCGTCCAAATCCTGCAATCTTCCTCTCACGATTTTGAATGCTTCCTTACATATTTCATCAAATCCATCATCTTTTAATTCGTCATTTATGTTCTTTATCATCTCACAATTTTCATATTTCTCGACATGTGGTTCAGAAGAAAATACTTGATAAATTCGTTTTTCAAAAACATCAACAGACTTTACCGCTTCTTCCCCGAAATACAGCGCCAATAGAACCAATCTACGATCAATTTCCTTTGTCCATTTATAGGGTTGAGTTTTAAATCTTGATAATACTGTTTTATCAATTTTAATACAAACTGCCAATTCCCTTTCCAGTAACCCTAAATCTTTACGTACAGTCATTATGGCATTTTTAAAAACATCTTGTGACCTCATCTTATTTATCCTCCCAATAAAAAAACAACGCAACTGCCTTATACTAATTCAATATTACCATAAACAAATACAAAATTTAATACTTCTTTCTTCAAAAAAATGGGAAATTTCCCACCATTTCACACATACGTCTCTCAAATCAAAATAATTTGCTCCCTCTTTCCAGTCCTGAATAGAATTTTATTTCCAGCTATTACATTCTACTAAAGCGAATGTATATACAAAAATTTTGCAACGTTTCCAACTCTGGCACGTTCCACATACACTCGCAGATAAAAAAACAGGATTTCACAGCAATTATTTTTTTGCGAATCCTGTTATATATAATACTATAAGTATATAAAAGGAGGATTTTATTATGAAACCCAAAAGATCTAATAAGACAGAACAAATCAACATACGAGTATCTCCAAAGGAAAAGATACTACTTCAGAAGAATGCTTCCGATATGAATATGGATATGTCAGATTATATACGTAAATGTACCATACTATCAAACAGTAAGAATATCTGCGGCTCGCTCCCCCAAATCGTATGCCAGGTTCAAGATATCCTAAATTACATACTGGAAGCTTACGATAATGATCCCGTTCTTGAACAGGAGGTAGACGAATTATGGGAAAAATTGTAATTCGTATTACACCGCATACTTATCCACGTAACAAGGATATCGAACAACTAATTGCCTACATTTCCGGTAAATCCACTATGGATAACAAGGGATATGACATCACTTTCGGAATTGCAGATTAAATCCCAATATTGCCTCTCTTCACGGCACATGAAAAGCAGTAATGATTAAACTTTCCTCAATGCTTTTCCTTCTTTTTCTCATCCCAATATACGCAGTCATCTCTTCCTGCCACGCTGGAATCAAATGGTGTTCCATCATTTTTCTTATAATGCTTTGTCGCCTTAAATACGCATTTCGCACCTATGAAAACAATGGGAACGTTGAAGTACACGATCAGAATATTTCCCAGATCAGAGAACGCCCAAAGGTTTCCAAGCTCCAGCCCTGCAAGGTTGCAAAGTATTCCAAATGCAGCCACAAACAGGGCGATGCAGCGCACAAGGTTGATGCAGACTGCGTCTTTCCGAATACGGTTTGCTGCGATTTCGGAGAAACTGATCATTCCCAGAAGGCAGGTAAAAGCAAACAGTCCGAAGCATAAAGTCACCAAAAATGTCATGACCGCATTCATGGATGTGCCTGGTGTAAGCACTGCAATAGACTCTGTAAATTTCGGTAATTTATCAAGAGCAGCCCATACCTCAGCGCCTTCGCCAGTCCAGCAGTGAGCCATAACTACTACGAAGCCGGTCAGTGTACAGATTACAATGGTATCCAGGAAAACACCAAGAGAAGCCAGGATTCCCTGCTCGCAAGGATGTTTTGCATCTGCTGCTGCGGCTGACATTGTGATGGTTCCCTGTCCAGCCTCGTTTGACATCAGGCCTCGTTTCACACCCTGTGCCAAAACCGTTCCCATAGCTCCACCAAAGAATGCCTGTGGCTTAAATGCTCCGCCAAATACAGATGTGAAGAAGTATGGGATCCGTCCCACATTCAGAATGATCAGTACCATTACCACCAGGATATACAGCACTGCCATTACCGGTACCATCATGTCGGTCCATTTGGATACCTTTTTGATTCCACCGAATGCGATCACTGCAGTAAGGATGATGATCAGCGCACCTGCAACATAGTAAAACAGGGAATCTGCTGCAATTGTTTTTCCCGTAAGGATTTCTGCCATTCTTCCTACAGAAGAAACTACATTAAAGCCCTGGGCTGGCAGGCAGCACAGCGCATAAAGAATGTAAAGAATGGACAAAAACACACCGATTCCAACGCTGTTTCCAAGAAGCTTTCTTCCATAAAACGGGAGTCCGCCTACGAACTCATCGTCTTTTTTCTCCTTAAAGATCTGCGCCAGAACGGCTTCCATATAGGCTACTGCCATTCCGAAAAATGCGGAGATCCACATCCAGAACAGGGCTCCCGGACCGCCTACTGCAATAGCGCCTGTAACGCCGATAATATTTCCGGGACCAACACGCATGGCTGCACTTAGCAGAAAAGCTGCCAGCGGAGTGATTCCGGTCTTAACGGAACGTTTCTCTGTGAGAAGGTGAATTCCTTTTTTGAAATATGTCACCTGGATAAATCCCAGCTTAATGGTGAAAAAAATGCCGGATCCAAGCAGCACGATGATTGCCAGTGAAATATTTCCCAGAATCGGAATATTCCGATACCATTCGAAATTCGTAGGAAAATCCCACAACAGATCCGACAGCGGACCTATAAACCCAAATACACCATTGATTGCCTCAAAAACACCTTGCATACTCATACCTCCCCTTTTACGGTCTGATTTCTGCTTTCCCCGCAATAAAAACCGTTTTGCCTGACAATTGTGTTTGCTAAATTAAGGCATCCTTCCTTCAACAGCAGTTGCCTTAGTCATTTTAGCGACATTTTTCAGACTATTCGCTTGAGTCTTCTTGCGACTTGCATTGTTACTTTCTATTATACAGAATTTTTCCATATAATCTATTGCTTTTTATGGGAGATATATTGCAAAAAGTGTTATATTTTCATTTTTCCGCAGGCATTTCCCAAAATAGACATGTCACTAGAGCGTGTTTGAAAAAGGCTTTCTGCAAGATGTGCGTCACAATTCTTCAATATTTGCGGGGCATTGCAGGCGCTTCCCGCACATCTTTCCGCACGGCGAAAAAAA
>JABLTO010219146.1_pt1 | contig 11050 bp, 10 predicted proteins | sample 7160091 | NCBI WGS metagenome assembly JABLTO01 (sample SAMN14651225, study PRJNA627086) | human gut metagenome | isolation source: feces | host: Homo sapiens
CCCTGATTCCATACAGCCTGTGCAGAGAAGCAGAGAATGTCATTGTTGCTTTCCAGATTGAAGCCTACATAACCATCCAGATAGCTGTTATAGCGATCTACCGTCCAATAGCCAAGGTAATCGTAAATATACGATGCCGTAATGTGGCCAACAGTATCCGCACCAGTGACTGAATCATCAGCGCCACTGTCAATACCGGACATATCATCCATCGTTTCGCTTGCCGGCGTTTCTGCAGCTGCGTGTGCTGCGGCAATTACGCGAGCTCCTTCATTTTGCCATGTGTGGCTGAAATATACCACAGCAATGAAAACAGCAGCAACAGGGATACTTAATACGAACGCCGGAACTTTCATTTTTGTCGGTGGATTGTTTTCTGTCAATGCGGTATGAATGACGGTTTTATTAATGGTTAATGTTGTCCATGCGCTGTCTAATAGCAAATACAGAATGCCCAATATACAGGACAACACAACGCCACATACAGAAACCCCCATACTTGCATGAAGCCATACAGCATTACTAATGGCTAACAGCATCCCAGCCCACGCAAGTGTTGCGTAAATTTTGGGGACAATGCCTTTTCGATAACTGCGCGCGCTGTTGACCTCTTTTTCTGAGCACTGCTGCAGCGCCTTAACATAGGGCTCATGCGCCTTGGTACGGCTTTTCTCTTTGATGCGCTCAATAGCACGCTGTACTTGCTCCTGAATACGAATGTCCGTATTCAGGTAAAGTGCCTTGCACGCAGCATCGTCCTCGACGGACCAAATTTCATCCAGGCGTGCATTGATCTCGTTAATTACGATCTGTTTATTCTGCTCCTGTGCATCATAGGCCTGTATTGCCTCGATATAATTATTACAGGTCGCTTCATCTGCGTTTTGCAAATCAGGGCAAAGTCGATGCAGACAATCGACCTCAAGCTCGCTTAATACACAGGTTTGCGGAACATCCAGTTCGTTCATGATCTTCAAAATTCTGCTTTTTGCCTGCAATGCACGTTCTTCGCTTTTTCTGTCTTCTTCAGTGTATTCTTTTCGCAGCAAATCCTCTACGCAATCATAAATACCGATGCCGAAATCGGTTGAAGCGTGGAGAATTTCACGACGGTTTTCTGGATAACTGTGAAAAATGTAACGATGTAAATCCTCATTCCACGGACAAAGCTCAAATGCCTGAGCAAGAAGCTCCGTACGTTTATCCGGCATCTGTTTGGCGTTGGAAAACAATGCATTGGCACGTTCTTCATCGAAGCAGAACTTGAAGTACCCCGGCTTGGCTGTAGTAAGCAGTTGGATGTGATTATCGAAGAAAGTACGCATATCTTCGTATAATCCGTTAAGAAGCACAGTGCTTGCAGATTTATACAGATCGGATTTTGCGTTAGATGCATCTAATGCAGAGGACAGGTTTCCTGCGGAATTGACGAGATCGTGGCCAAAGCCAGATACTGCGTTGAGTGCACCGGCTGTTGCAGCACCTTTTAATGCACCCCCCAGTCCAAATCCGCCGCCTTGCCAACGACCGCGCGAAGCCTTGCGTGCTTCACGATATTCTTTTTCTGCATGCTGCTGATCCGTGATCGCATCATATCGTGATTCAATCGTATCGAGGGCATATTGCGCACCTGAAAAGCTGAGACATCTGCGAGCATACATATCCGCAGTCATATCGTAAATACCAGCTTCCTGCACTTTGCTGAAATTATCTGATATCAGTAGTTCAGAATATACCTTATTTACAAAACTTGCGAAATTATGGATGACATTTTGAACAGTATTTTGTTGGTTATACCATGCATGAAATTCTTCTGAGAGCCGCAACTTCACAAAGTCGTAATTGATTTTCATCTCAAATGCGCGCTCGGCTGCATCGTCAAATACAATGTTCTTACCGAATAGTGTGTATTTCTTCATCTTGTTATCCCCCTATAGTGATGCGTACCTATATTTATGAAGTGAAACTATCTATGGGTATTATTATACAATACCTATAGTCTTTTGCGCAATACTAATTGTCAAGATAATCTAGTATCAAAGGGCAGGTGACGATGATGTATTGCGAAGTTAATGTAGGCGAGCGAATTCGATATTTCCGTAATTTACGCGGCTGGAGCCAGGAAACGCTGGCGCTACAGGCGGAAATCAACCCGGCTTTTCTCGGGCATCTGGAGCGCGGGCTCAAAAGTCCTACGATAAAGACGCTGGAGAAGATCGTCCATGCACTCGACATTTCACTGGCCGAGCTGTTCGCCGATCCGCAGCCGGTGGATAATGCGAAAGATGCCGTCATCGCACAGGTGTGTGACCAGATCCGCGATCTCCCGCTCGACGATCTGGAACGCATCAACGCAATCGTCCGTAATGTTCTGGCGATTGGGAAATAAGAAATTTTCTGCTTATAATATAACAAACGAGGTAGACATAATTTGTCCACCTCGCTTATTTTGTGATATTTCATGTTTTGGTTACAGCTGTTGTCCTCTCCTGACGGTTTAACAATCAATCTGTTTTCCATTCAAAATTGTATATATATTATAGTAATAGCAGCTCCCGGAAATATTCCGGGAGCTATTTTTGTCTGGAAAGGAGAAGAAACATGTTCAAAAATCAAAAATTCCTGACGCGCGGCGTGGAGCGCGAAATTCCCTCATGGCTCGTCAACCTCATGTGGCACATGGTCGCAACTATGGAAGCTGCACAAAAAGACTGGCTGCAAGTATTCATTCTCACCAAAACGCCGACCGGTCAGCACATCGTCCACGAGCAGGAGCAGCCGCCCTATCGTTACGAGCTTGATGTTGAGTGCGCGGACGCGGTGGACGCAAAGGTGTTCGTGATTGACGACCGGACGTATTCTACGATGCTGCTGGCTGAAGAATATTAAAAATCTACAAATGAAATGGAGGAACAACCAATGAAAGAGACAAGAATTTGTGCAAACTGCGGTACCGAGCACCCGCTCGATGAGATGTTCCGGGTCGGAAGCGACTGGTTGTGCGAAAGCTGCGCAGACGAGTTTACCGTTGTCTGCGACGCCTGTGGCGAGCGGATTTACTCTGAAGATGCCGTCGAGGACAGCAACTATACGCTCTGCGAAAACTGCTTTGATGAGGATTACATCCGTTGTGCAGATTGCGACCGCATTCTGCGGCGTGACCGCGCCTATTGGGACGATGATGCTGCTTATTGCTCGTCCTGCTGGGACGAACATTGCTCGGTCATTCACGAGTACAGCTACACACCCGACCTTGTTTTCCACGGAAAGGGTCTGCGGCATTTCGGCGTTGAGCTCGAAATTGACGGTGGCGGCACCGACCGCTATAACGCCGAAAAACTGTTGAATATCGCCAATGCGGACGCAGAAAATCTGTACATTAAAACGGACGGCAGCCTGGACGATGGCTTGGAACTCGTCACGCATCCGATGACCCTCGAATATCATCTGAATGAAATGCCGTGGGCAGCGGTACTCCGCAAGGCGCAGGAGCTGGACTACCTCAGCCACGCTGCCGGGACCTGCGGCCTGCACGTGCATATCTCGCGCTTGGCGTTCGGCTGCACCTACGAACAGCAGGAAGCCTCGATTGCGCGTCTGTTGTACTTCGTGGAGAAATTCTGGGCAGAACTGCTGCGGTTCAGCCGCCGCACGCAGAGCCAGATGAACCGTTGGGCGGCACGCTACGGCATGAAACTCACTCCGACCGACCAGATGAGCCATGCCAAGAACTCGTGTGCGGGACGCTACACGGCGGTAAATCTCACGAACTCCGATACCGTTGAAATCCGAATGTTCCGCGGTACTTTGAAACTCAATACTTTGAAAGCCACCTTGCAGATGGTCAACCATCTCGTCGAGGTGGCCGTTTCTATGTCCGACACTGCGGTGCAGGACATGAGCTGGTTTGATTTTCTGGACGATATCAACGAGCCGGAGCTTATTCAGTATTTGAAAGAGCGTCGGCTTTATGTTAATGAACCTGTAAACACTTCGGAGGAGGAGTAATATGTGCAGTTTATTCGGTTTAATCGATTTTAAGGAGTGCCTGAGTACCCATACAAAAAACAAAATTCTGAATACGCTGGCTCGCGAATGTCAGGTGCGCGGCACGGACACGACTGGTATCGCATACAATTTCAACGACCGTCTGCGGATTTACAAGCGCCCCCTTCCCGCTCGGAAAATGAAGATTCACATTCCGCACGGTGTGAACGTCGTCATGGGACACACCCGTATGACCACACAGGGCAATGCGCAGTTTAACCAGAACAACCACCCGTTCCTTGGTCACGTTGACGGCAGCAGTTTTGCGCTCGCGCACAACGGAGTGCTGTGGAATGACAAAGAACTCCGTATGGAAGAAAACCTTCCGATGACGAGTGTTGAGACGGACAGCTACGTCGCAGTGCAGCTTCTTGAACAGCAGAAAACCCTCGACTTCGACAGCCTGCAAGCTATGGCTGAGAAGGTTGAGGGTTCTTTTGTGTTTACCGTTCTGGATAAGGACAATTCCATCTGGTTCGTGGTCGGCGATAATCCGTTGTGCGTAATGTTCTATGATGGCTTTCTGATTTACGCCTCGACACAGGAAATCCTCTGCAAAACAATCAAAAAGCTGCGACTGAAAGCGCCCACCGATATTCTGGAGCCAAAGGAGGGCGAGATATTGAAGATTGACCGAGCAGGCCGTATCACTACCGGAGCATTTGCACCGAGAACCAGCTATGAACATTGGTGGCGGCGTTATTCTCCATATTACCGTGACTACTGCGTAGATACGCCTCCGAACTATGACGACTTATTCAGTGTTGCAAAAGCCTTCGGTGTTTCGACTGAAGAAGTACAGGCACTGCTCGACTATGGCTGCTCCGAGGAAGAAATCGAAGAAATGCTGTACGACCCTACCCTGCTCCACGAGATGACCGGCGAATTGTTATACGCATATTGATTGAAGGGAGGCGATACGCATGATTGCACTCGGCCCAATCTTTCAGGCCGTCGGCGCTGTGGTCGATTTGATTATCGAGGCCGTTGAAAATTTCTCTGACAGCTGAAATGGGGTGAAAAGATGAACGCAGGAAAAGTCATTCTCGGTGCGCTGACCATTATCGGTCTGCTAGCCGATATCATTGACGATGATTGAACGCAAAAATACCGACTCATCAAGAGTCGGTATTTTTTGAGCATGTCATTAGGCTATACCCATCTGCAACAGTAAAATTCTGTGTCAATAAGATTAGTTTTGCTCTTTTGCAATATGGCAGTACAGAGGACAACCCTATTGACACAAATAATACTTCAAAGGTATTTTGCATTGATCTTATGCAGACAGTCTTGCACAGTTATGCTGCCATTATAGATGGCGAGACACATTGCATGCATTTCATCTGTCAGTTCCAGTCCCTCCATGCGACAGGACATGGCGATGTTATCGAGAATTTCCGTAATACGGTTCTGCGGTGTATTCAGCATAACGATCACTCCTGTTTTTAGTCTACCATAATTATCGAGATAGGGAAATGGGAAACGAAATGAAAATCGGCTACATCCGAGTCAGCACCGAGGAACAGAATACCGCGAGGCAGGAAGTCCTGCTGCATGACCTCGGCGTTGACGAACTTTTTATCGACAAGGCCAGCGGCAAGAATGCCGACCGACCAGAACTAAACCGCATGATGGAATACGTCCGGCGTGGCGATACGGTCATTGTAGAGTCGATCAGTCGCTTTGCCCGCAACACGCGCGACCTGCTTGATCTTGTGGAACGACTGACCGAGAAACAGGTGGAATTTGTAAGCCGCAAAGAGGCCATCGACACCACTACACCAACCGGTAAATTCATGCTCACCATATTCGCGGCCGTTGCGGAACTGGAGCGCGAGTATATTTTACAGCGACAGCGCGAGGGCATTGCCATTGCCCGGGCACGAGGAAAGTACACCGGCCGCAAGCCGCTTCCCCTCCCCGACAACTTCGAGCGGGTGGTCGCACGCTGGCGTGCCGGTGAGATCACTGCGACCGAAGCCATGCGACAGACGGGGATGAAACCCAACACCTTCTACCGCCGGTGCGCTAATAACTGACAGCGAAAAAACTGGGGAAATCGGGGAGTACCCCGATTTTTAATGCAATTTGCGCGCTAAAGGTTTGACGCTTGTTTCAGTTGTTTTGTTGTAGAGAAACGGTATTTCAGACAGAGAGCGATATGCAAGCTGTTCGAGCTTGTGATACATATCATCGTAGAGCCGTGCCCGAATTTCATATTCGAGGATATTCTGAATACTATCGCGGATGTTATATGATGCTCCGGATTTTTCAAATTCTGGGAAGCGGACAACCTGCCACGTGATGTTGTGTCGCTTGATGATTTTCTGCAAATAGTCGATAACCTTGGAGGTGGGCACCGGGTATTCAAGGAAACGACGATAGTCCTCGACGTACTCCGGGTACATGCTGAGCAGCTTTTTGATCTGCCGAATGATGCGCAGCATAGCAGGCAGGTGCTGCTCCTGCAGGAGCAGTCCAGCTAGCTCGGCATAGGGCGCATCAAAGGGATCGGAAGACTTGCTGCGGTATGTGTTCGGTGTTGTCGGCGTCAGGCTATACGGACGGTTCGGGAAACAGTTCATAATATGGTTGCGCAGTAAACCTTCCAATGTGCCGACTGGCTTGCGGTAGTCGGTTGCATACCGCCAGATGGAAACTTCGGGCTCGTTTGTGGAATCAGCAGATTGCGCCTCATCGTCCTCATCGTCTTCAAGTAGATCACGTTTGCACAATAGTTCAGACTCAGGAATCTGAATCGAATCATCAACACCATCGAGGTGATGCTGCAGTAAGCCGTATTTCGTCGTTATCGCAAATCCCCAATCCAAATATTCTTTTGCGTTACGACGAAAAGGACAATCTGCCGGACATTGCGGATTGCTTTTGTTTACAGGAAATTTAATGCGCTGATATATGTCTTCGTCCGCGGCATACGGAAGTTTAGCACACTTTTCCGCAGATCGGTTCAATAGACATACCGAAGATAGACTGCCAAACTTATTTTTAAGTTTTGAATACAAAACGAGATTAATGGCAGCGCGTCTGCCGGTCATGGTGGTCATACGTTTAACGCGAGCGGGCTCGTTCTGCTGGGAAATGCGTTTTATGAGCTTGCGCCGATGCTTTCCAGTTGCGCAGCGTAGAATTACCTTAGTCGATCCGGAGAAAGCGTGATACAGGAACAATGGCGTTAAACGATGCCAACGCTTGTCTTGATAGCAGGCATTCAGCAGTCGGTAGATTGCTGCGTAATAAGGGCGTTGCTCAAGAGGTTGTTTAACCGTATTTAAAATGTCCTCGTAAGTACGGTTGCGTACAGCATATAAGGTAGATCGGACATACTGCTCGAATAGAGCGATTGTGGTTTTTAGCTTGGAGAGGAATTCTGAATCGGAGCACTCCTGCAGAAATTGCGGACAGTCTGATGAGATTTTATTGAGTTCATCAATCAGATGCTTGCTACACAGGAATGAATCCTGTTGACGGCGTATCTGTTCGAGCAGCTCGGAGTAGCGCCGTTCGTTTTCCTCCAAGAAATACTGGTGCACGGTGGTCGGAATCCATTCATGTTCACAGATGAGTTTAGCGCGGCGAGCATTTTTAAATGCAGCGATGAAATAGTATCCGGGCTCTTGAAAATTATGTGAGTAATGTTTGCTGTGACAAGACTTCTTGATTTCCTCGGTTGATAGTGGAACCTTTTTCGAAAGCTCGAGCAATTCCGCATAAATCTGTGTTCCTATTTTGAGGTCCCCATGTGTAGCCTTAATATTCTCGAGACCTTGTTTAAGCAGCTCTTCATCTGTCATGTCAGACGCATGCTGCACCTCATTCCAGATGTTATTATCTAACAGCATGGTATCCAGTCCGACATCAGGCTCGATACCATGCCCATCGCCGGGGTAATTGCCGAGGTCGCGTTGATCAGCAAAATAGAACGAGCGGTCAGTCAGAAAGCGGAGCAGCAGTTCTTCGGAGCACTGACCTTGCTGGCACAACCAGTCGGCGAAACGGAGTTTACTGTAGAGCGGCTCGTCATAGCCGTCTGCCAGCTGGCGAAAATGCTCGTGCGCGTCATAAAGCTTGTCAGTCTCAGGCTGTGGCAAATCGGTGCAGTCACACTGGGGGTTCAGTAGATTAATGATGCGGTTTTGCTCGTCAAGATGTTCGAAGTTATCACTGTTTAGATTCGGATTGTGGCTGCGAGATAAATTGCGTTCGGATTCGGTCATTGGGCATGCCTCCTTGATTACAGTATAAATGAATTGACTATAAAAAGCAATTTAAATTAGTTACGATAAATAGCGATAATCAAATAATTGATGTATTTAATAACGGAGATTATACTTGAAATAGAAAGGAGGAGGCAATATGATCATCGAGAATGTGAAACCGAATCTGGCTGATGCAGTCCCAAACCAGGAGAAGCGTGAGGCGGAACTTCCTGGCAAGAAAAAACCGCATGAGCGCAAACTCAAGAAGAAGTTCGAGAAAAAACTCAAGGCGGCCAAGGCAGCTGGCGAGAAGGCTAAGCACACCGCAAAACGCGCTCGCCGCGCACAGCATAACGCCGAACGCGAGCGGGATGCCGCAGTAGCAGAGGTTGCGTCCTTGAAGAAGCGTCTGGCAAGCAAAGACAAGGACGTGACCAACGCTTTGCGTGACGAGGACGGCTTTATCCGACTGAAGGAAAGGAATGGTAAAAATGGCTGAACAGACGATGGACACTAATGGCATGATCCTCAATGCGAGAGTTGATGGGGTGCGTGTATACAAGGAGCTAGGCGACGGCGACTCCAACTTCGCGCTGACTCTGACGCAGGACGGCCGGCAGTATACGCTGCCACCGTACCCAATCGAGCAAATCGACCGGTTCCGCATTGGCAAAATCGACCCGCGCTTCGTCGCACTTGACGAGGACGGCAAGACGACTGACACTCGGGTGCAGGCTGTACTCAAGGAGGCCATTTCGCAGGAGATCCGGCAGGGACGCTGCGGCGTGCTCCTCAACCGTACCGGCTGGGCGAAATTACCTAATGGGCGTCATGTGTACAATGCAGGCACGCAGGTGATAGGAGATACCGGAGGAATCAAGGTTATGCTGTCTGAGGCACTGCCGCAACTGAAATTGACGGATCAGTGCATTGAAATGGATGACAAGTGGCTACTCCGATCCTATCTCCGAAAGCTGAGCCGCGAACCGGACATCCTGATCTTGCTGGCAGCGCACATGGTTCGATCGCTTCTGGCGTCGATGTTCGAACGGCTGGGATTCCCACTGCGGTACATTCTATACTTAGTGGGTATCCAAGGCTCCGGTAAGACGACGGCCGCCAACGATTTCGGTTTGCCGCTGACTGACGTGACGCAGAACACACCAGCTCCGGCAACACGAGCGCTCAGCAGCAAGTCTGCAGTACGTGACTTCGCTGCGGAATACCGTGATATGTCCGCACTGCTTGACGACGTATGTACGTCCTCAAGTGCGGAAATGCGGCGAATTTCGACCAATATTGCAGCGTATACCCTGCGTTTTGCGGCAGATCGTATCTATGAGGCGATTTCGCGTCCGGGAGGCGGTCAGAGAAAGGTTCGCTGCACGTCGGGACTCATAATTACCGGTGAATTTCCGATGCAGAAGCCGAGCGATCTGACACGCTGCGTCATTGTCGAGGTGGATCATCAGTTGCGCGGCAGGGAGGCAGATGACCGGACGGTCAGCTGTGCAGTGGCAACGCGCTTTTTGGAGCACTTTGCTGAGCATTACGACCTCATTAGTGCCGAGATAAGGAGTGCATTGTCAGACTTTCATGCGGATGCAGTTGAGGAAGGCGGGATTCGTCAGCAGCAACACATGGGAGAACTCTCCTGCGCGTTCCAACTCCTATTGGAATACGCAAAGGCAATCGGTGCGATCGATGACCTTGAGATGGCAGAATGGAGGCTTCGCCTGCAAAACGCGCTAGGACGATCATTGTCATCAAATATACGCCTGACGGCGAAATTTGAACGCGAAAATGTATCGAATGTTGCCAAAATTATGGTTGATGCGATGAAAAGCGAGACGATATTGTTGGCCAAAAATAAGGATAAATTCACCAAAAATCCGGACAAATATGCAGGATTTGAGGGGCGCAAGCACACGGTGGTGTACATCCGCTTGTCCAGTCTGCAGGAGCTGCTGACTTCGGTTAGCGGCAAGGTCTGGACAGATTCTGCCACCGGCAAGCTGCTGCGTGAGAATGGCTTAGTTGAGGTCGGCAAGGACGGCCATACTGCCAAATCAAAGTTTCCGAAGATTGGGCGGTTCGTTCCCCTAAATAAGGAAAACCTCGAAAAACAAGCAAAAATTCGAAAGTGAGGAAAGCATTATGTCTGATACTATTCAATTCATTCCGCAGCGTCGTTTCTACGACACCGCAACCGTCGCTGAAACCCATCGCCGTCTGCTCGCAGAGGGGCACAATATTTCGGAGAACGCTCTGCGTGGGCTAATCCGTCAAGGTATCCTGCCGGCAGTCAGGATTGGCCGCAAATCTTTGCTGTACTACCCGAATGTCATCAAACTGCTGACCGAGGGCAACAACCATGTTTCGCCGGATGACGATCGTCCGTCGTACATTCCGGCGAAGATTTCGGTATAAGCAGCAGTCTGCGGTGCGTCCAAGCGGCGCACCGCATTATTATACACGAAAGGAGAGAAAAACGTGCCAAGTATTAAGAAAATTCGCACAAAGTCTGGATTGAGCTTCAAAATCACGGTTTCGTGCGGCTACGATGAGCGTTACCGCAAGCGCGGTCACTATAAGACTTGGAAAGCGCCGGAAAACTGGTCGGAGCAGCGTGCCGAGCGGGAGGCGCAGAGAGTTGCCTTCGAGTTCGAGAACAGTATCAAGTTGGGGTTTCAGCCGGACAACACCAAGACATTTGCCGAATATGCCGCCTATGTCATCGACCTGAAGGAGCACACCGGCACCAAGCACAGCACGATTGAACTGTA
>JABLTO010046115.1_pt1 | contig 11022 bp, 5 predicted proteins | sample 7160091 | NCBI WGS metagenome assembly JABLTO01 (sample SAMN14651225, study PRJNA627086) | human gut metagenome | isolation source: feces | host: Homo sapiens
AACTGTTACATTTCATGTATACTAATTATTCTATCTTTTTTATTTCCATACTTTTAGGAGGATTTTATGGACAAGATTGCAGTTTTAATTCCTTGCTATAATGAAAGCAAGACAATCGAAAAAGTTGTTACAGATTACAAAAAAGCATTGCCTGAGGCAGTAATTTATGTATACGATAACAATTCTTCAGATGGAACAGATGAAATCGCAAGAAAAGCCGGCGCTGTAGTTCGTTACGAATACATGCAGGGTAAGGGAAATGTTATAAGAAGAATGTTTCGTGAAATTGATGCTGAATGCTATATCATGGTTGACGGAGATGATACATATCCGGCTGAATTTGCACCGCAGATGGTTGAATGTGTATTAGAAAGAAAAGTTGATATGGTTGTAGGTGACAGACTTTCTTCAACTTATTTTACTGAAAACAAGAGACCTTTCCATAATTTTGGTAACAGCCTTGTAAGAGCTTCTATTAACCGTTTATTCAGAAGCAATATCAAAGACATCATGACAGGATACAGAGCTTTCTCATATAACTTTGTTAAAACATTCCCTGTTCTTTCAAAGGGATTCGAGATAGAGACAGAAATGAGTATTCATGCAGTTGACAAGAACATGTTTGTTGAAAATGTTATTATTGAATACAGCGACCGTCCAGAAGGAAGCGAATCAAAATTAAGCACTTACTCTGATGGATTCAAGGTTCTTAAGACAATTGCACGACTTTACAAAAACTACAAACCATTTGGTTTCTTTGGAATAATTTCAGCAATACTTGCAATTATTGCACTTGCATTCTTCATTCCTGTATTTGTTTCATTCATTGATACAGGTCTTGTTGAAAAGGTTCCTACACTTATTGTATGCGGCTTCGTATTTATGGCTTCTATCTCATCATTCTTCACAGGTCTTATGCTTACAACTATGACAAAGAAGAATCGTCAGGATTATGAGTTCAGAATGCAGTTAGTTGATATGGAACACAAAAAGCTTTTAAAAGATAACGAGGTGGAATAATGAAACTTAAGAAGACTGAAAATAAAATATCCGTATTTTTTTACTTTTACATTGCGGCTTTTATCTGTCTTCTGATTTCATTTTTTGGTTCTGCTTTTCTCAGTTTAAATTGTGATTATAAAAATGTCTGGCTGTATTTAACAGGAGATAAAAAATCAGTCAGTTATACACTTGATGACATGACAGTAACAAATTATTCTGTTGATGGTTCATCTATTACAAGCACGACCGACGATGGACAACTAAGTTTCACTGTCGGTCGTTGTATTTTTGATTTGGAAATCAATCTTGGAAAAAAAGCTGACAGTGACAAATTAATTACAGTTTATTATGCAGATGAAAATGGATTTTCAGAAGATAAAGCATATAATTTCACATTACATCAAAATGAAGATACCGCAAAAATAATTCTTAATCAATATGCTGACGCATTAAGAATTGATATCGGCTGTGCTTCCGGTGAAACATATACACTTGATAACATTGCAATTAACAATCAGACACTTCTTACACAGACAGATTTCTGGATTAAAATGTTATGCTTATTCCTTGTAATGATGTTTATATCACTTCATTTTATAGTTGATTTAAAGGAACTTTATTCATTCCTTTACAAATGGCGTTTTGCAATTGGTGCCGGACTTGTTGTATTTGGAGTAGTATTTAATTTAAATGGCTCTTCAATTGCAAGATGGGCCGATTTTGTATCAACACCTGATACACACACGCTGTTTGGCTCTGCAAGACCTATACGAAGTGATGAATATGGTGTTCTTACATCATTCAGCATTTCTCAGGGATATGGAAGTAACAGCTACAGCTGGTTCAGCAATATTATCCGCGGTGATTACACAGATACATTTATTATATACGGACAGCCCGTTAAAAATATTTTATCAATTCTTTTCAGACCATTTCTTACCGGATATATTATATTTGGCGCAAGCCGCGGACTTGCATTTTTCTGGTGGGGAAGATTTGTCGGTGTTTGGCTTGTAACATTTGAATTATCTATGTTAATTACCGACAGGAAAAAGAATTTGAGTTTTCTTGGCGCTACACTTTGTGCGCTCTCACCTGTACTTCAATGGTGGTTTGCAATCAACGGTTTAGCTGAAATGATGATTTTTGGCGGACTTGCAGTTTTAATGCTTCACCACTTCATGACAGATGAAGTATTCTGGCACAGAATTATTTATCTGCTTGTACTTTACTGCTGTGCAGGAGGTTATATAATGACTTTCTACCCGGCATGGATGATACCTATGGCATATGCTTATCTTGCCCTTGTTATCTGGGTATTTATAACAGATTTCAAAAAATGCCATTTAAAATGGTATGATATTGTTTCAATAATTGCTGTACTTGCCCTTTTTGGTGGAAGTATGTTTTATATCTTCTCAATGTCAGGAGATACAGTAAATCTCGTATTAAATACTGCATATCCCGGTAAACGAACCGAGCTTGGCGGCGGATATATGTCAGGATTTTTCAAAAGCTTCGGTAATTTATTATTTACTTCACAGACTGAAGGCATTCCTGGAAATGTATGCGAATCAGCAGTATTTTTCGATTTCTTCCCTCTCGGAATTATCGGTGCACTGTTCGTTATGATTCGTTATAAAAAGAAAGACTGGCTTTTAATCTTACTCATGATACTTGAAACAGTTCTTGGAATTTATATTGTATTTGGACTGCCTGAGATTTTGGCTAAAATTACTCTGCTTAGCATGTCAATGAGTAAACGCGCAATTATCGGTGCAGGATATATAAATATTCTGTTGCTGTTACGCTCAATGAGCCTGTACAGAAAAGAACCATCAAACAAGATTACATTTCTTATCTGTACTGCCTACACACTGGTTATTTCAATAATAAACAAGATAATATATGGAGATTATTTATCCCATCTGTTCTTAATAATAATTGTATTAGTCAGTTTCATTGCCGCTTATACAGTTTTAAAGAGCAAATCAAAACCAACACATATAGTTATTTTTACAACTGTTCTGCTTCTGTGTACAACAGCTAATGTAAACCCTATTCAGCGTGGAACAGCCGATGTAACTAAGACAGAGCTTGCCACAACTATTCAGGATATTGTAAACAATGACAGTGAAGGAAAATGGATTGTAGACTCAATAACATACCCTATGACAAACTACACAATCATGCAGGGTGCTCCTACAATAAATTCTACAAATGTATATCCTGATTTGGACAGGTGGTCAAAATTTGACAAAGATGGTAAATATGAAACTATATATAACAGATATGCACACATAGCAATCAATATGGTTTCCTCACAGACTGACACATCAGAAAATAAATTTGAGTTATATGCACCTGATGCATTCAGAGTATATTTAAATGCTGACGAATTATATGGTCTAGATGTTCGGTATGTATTTACAGACAGAAGTCTTGAAGGACTCTCAACTGATAATACTTCCGTATCACTCATAACTTCTAAACAGGGTTATAACATTTATAAACTAGCAGCACAGTAAATTTTAAAATTGATGCAGCCACCTTAATGCGAAAGTCACTAAAGCGGTTGCATCATTATTTTTTACATAAAAAGCCCCTCAACTGCCGGTTTGAAATTATCAATCTGGAAATTGAGGGGTAATAATTTACTTTTTATCCTGGTTATTCAATTATATTTAAACTGTTTCTTACTCTTTATGTCTGAAGTAATCAGATTTTAAAATATTGTCATTAGCATTTATCTGATTCATGACTTTGTCATTCATCTTCCTGACATCTTCATCACTCATTTCTCCGCTTACTATATTCCCATTATAATAATAAGCATCCTTTGTAAGCCATGAACCATCTGCAAAATATGCCATTCCTTCATAATTACTGTCAAATATATCATGTCCAAGATACACTGATGTATCGCCTAAATCAAACAGATTTACAATGGTAGGAAGTATATCTATTGAACTTGCTACTTTATCTACCTGCTGGCTTATTCCCATTTCTTCCATATCAGGTGACCATATTACGCATGGAACTTTATATAATAACTGTGTATATCTTTCTACACCTGATAATTCATAAAGTGTATCAACATCTGATATTCCATATGGATAATGGTCTCCCACAGCAATAATAACTGTATCCTGCAACAGACTCTGATTTCTCAAATCAGCAATGAGTCCCGCAAGCATATCATCTGTAACACGACATTTAGCAAGGTAATTATTTATTTCCTCTGATGAAGTCATTGACGCATATTCAGGGTGATTCTGCAATGCATACTGTACAACTGAATCTGAACTGTCATAACTTAAATGAGCACTGTAAGTAATGACATAATCAAAGAATTTATCATCTTGTATAAGTGTAGAAAATAAATCATGATTAGTTGCTATTATATCGTCCTGCATGTAACCATCATCTACATAATCCTGATAACATACATACTCTTTATAGCCAAATGCTTTATTAGTATATTCACGGTTATAGAAAGACGGAGTATTAAAATGATACTGTCTTGCAGCATATCCCTGATTAGTAAACAAATTTGCCATACTGTATGGAAAATAATTATCAGAAAATGAGTAAACCAATGTACCATCAAGTGGTGCATATAAACCTACATTTGTAACCATTTCTGAATTTAATGTTGCTGCCGAGCCATAAATCGAAGCATACATATTATCAAAATATATACCCTTTTGAGACATCTGATAAAGTGTCGGCATGACTGAATCATTTAAAGCAATATCATCTATACTTTCCATCAGGCAGAAAATAACATTCTTGCCTTTTAAGATTCCTGTCAAATCATTAGTTGTCTCTGTCTCTTCTTTAGCCTCATAATATTCATCAACATCTTTTATCTGTTCTTTTTGTTTTATTCCGTTACCAAATATAGAAAGTTGCAAATCTCTTAATTCATATTGATAGAATCCACACAGTTTAAATGCCCCCACACGGTTAGTCATAGTTGCATAAATATAGTTTTCATTATCAAATGAATTCCATTCCCCATAATCTCCACCATAAAGTGTATGATTATAAAGAAGTATTGAAGCAATAACTGAACCAACTACAAGATACCACTCTTTCTGCATCTTAAGTGTTTCACGAATAAGCAGAATACCGATAATTCCAACAATAATCATTATAACCATTGTCTGGATAAACTGTTTACTTAAAAGCTTAACAACATAATCCGTATAGTCGCTTCCTTCTTTTGCAAGCGCCATATCTTTAAAACTGAACAGTTTGTTAAACACCTGATAATAAACTCTCTGAACAGCATATAATGCAAGGAAAGTAAAATAAACAATGCCATATATAAGCCTCTTTATCCATTTTTTTGGTATAAGTGACATTATAACAACTACTACACCTATAAATGCAAATGTAAATAAATTAGGCTCATAGCTTGCAAAAGTCATTTCTGTCTCTGCTGATGTCTCATAACGCATCATCAAATCTAATACATAAAATGAGCCAATTGTATATACACAGCCTAGGACAGTCGAAACATTTCTTCTTGTAAAATGTCTGTATACCTCTCTCTTAAGCCCATAAGCATGAAATACAATGCACACATTTATTATAATATTGAGCCCTTCACCATCCTGATCTGGCAGATACAATGCACTAAACAGATATATACTTATTACAATAAGATAAAAGAGCGCACAGTACATTACCTGCTTAGGTTCATCAATCATTTTAAAAAATGATTTTCCCTTAAATATCATAATAGCAGCTACTGCTGTAATTAAAGTTATAAGACCATACCATTTAAATACCATGCAACGTTTTATTTTTACTTTATTTAACTGAAATCTGCCTTCGCCTGGATAATATGTTCTTATTTCAAGACTCTCATTATCTACTTTATGTTCAAGATTGAACACCAGTTCTGCATGATTTTTATCACTGTACATATCCTGAACATCTATATAATTAATTGTACCGTCAGCAGCATGATAAACAACATCAAATCTCGTATCTTTATCAGCCTCATAATCTATTGATACCTTCCAGTTTCCCGATGCAATATCAACATACGGACCATATGAAAATACGCCTTCACTACCCGAATCGAGATAACCTAAAGTATCGCTTTGCTGTGCATATTTAAACTGCCACAGTTCATATTTAGTTTCTGAAATTGATACTGCAGCAACTATACTTAATATAATAACATATGCAACAATCAGAGTAATCCATGATATCTGTCTGGCGCCGAGCTTATTTAGCATGTCATCTATCCATTTTCTCATATAAACGCTCCTCTCAAAAATTAATCGAGTGTAAATGGAGCTATTGTAACAGGGAAATTCTTGTTATAGTAAGGATCTCCTTCTTCAAGAATTCCAGCCCATCTATCCTGAAACTTCTTAACTTCTCCCTGAAAACGAGCCTGTTTTTCAGGAGTATCCTCATACCCTCTGGATTTTGATTCATAATGATACCAAAGTGAAAATGCATCATAAACTACAAGATAATTCTTTTCTCTTACTTTAAGACAATAGTCAACATCATTAAGTGCAACAACAAATTCCTCAGTAAGACCGCCAACTTCATCAAACACACTTCTCTTAGTCATAAGACATGCTGCTGTAACGGCACTGTAATTACAGTTAATTCTTGCGCGAACCATATATCCGTAATCATCTCTTCCAATGCCTGAGAATACATGTCCTGCAAATCCACCAAAGCCTATAACGATACCTGCATGCTGAACAGTATCATCATCAAAAAGAAGTTTTGCTCCAACAACACCAACTTCATCTCTCATGCATATACCGAGCATGTCTGAAAGTGAATTTTCTCCGATAAGCTCTGTATCATTATTGAGAAGTAAAATATAATCACCATTTGAATTCTCAACACCAAAATTGTTAATTGCTGAATAGTTAAATTCTCTGTCCCAGTAAACAACTTTGACACAATCAAATTCTTTCTGGATTTTTTCATAATATTCAAATGTTTTATCGTCTGTGCTGTTATTTTCTACAACTACAAATTCAAAGTTTCTGTATGCACTCTTATCTATGATTGAGCGTATACACAAATCCAAATCATCTGTATGGTCTTTATTTGGAATTACAATTGAAATAAGAGGATTGCCCGGTGTGTCATAAATAACATGATACATTCCCCATAATCCTACATGTTCAACTCTTCCTTTGATTCCCATTCTCTCAAGATGTCCTTCTATAGCACGTTTTCCGGCATCATAGCAGTACATCTTGCTTTCCGGATTTTCTGCGGTAGAACCGGCACACATTCTCCAGTGATAAAGAATCTTCGGAACATGCTCAATATCTCTTGATTTTTCAATACAGCGGAACATTAAATCATAATCCTGTGAACCGTCAAATTCAGAGCGGAAACCGCCTATCTCATCTACAATACTCTTTCTTACACAGAAGAAATGTGTAATATAGTTGTGGGACCTGAATAAATCCATGCTGAAATCAGGCTTAAAATTCGGGTCACAGTTGACTAATGTATCTCCGACAACCTTATCTTCATCAGTATACACAATATCAACAGTGTCTTTCTGAAGCCTTTTAACTACTTCAAATAAAGCATCTGGCTCCATCAAATCATCATGGTCTAAAAGTCCGATAAAATCACCATCTGCAATAGCAAGAGCACCATTTGTATTACCAGAAATACCTTCATTCTTTTCAAGAACCTTGTATACTACTCTTGAATCATTCTTATGGTATTCTTCCAAAACCGCCTCTAACTCTTTGTTACCCTGACTTCCTTCTCCAATACAAAGCTGCCAGTTCTGATAAGACTGATTTACAACAGAATCTATCATCTGATGAAGGAAATCTATCGGTGTATTATAAGACGGAACAAGAATACTGATTTTAGGCTCATAATCAAACTTATAATCTTTCTGTCTTGCAAGTTCTTCCAAAGTTACTTTATGACGGTTAAACCAGTCCTGATAATGCATTGAATCAGATTCTTCTGCCATTGCATTTAACATTTTCTGCTTTATATCTTTAAAACCATGTTTTAAAACATACTTTGTAAGTCTTTTTACATTTGTAGCATTAAAATTCTTTAACATCTGCTGATGAACAAGCTTTTTCTGTGCTTTCTTATTTCTGATGATAAATTCCTTAATATCTACTTCTTCTTTCACTGCGTTGTTTCTGGTAGTTATTACTAACACATCATCTTCTGCTTCTGAAAAATATTTTATTTCAAATCCGCATAATTCCTGATTTTTTGGTGCAATACCACAATTTACTAAATCAGGGCGAAGTTTTTTAGTGTATTCTGATTTAATAGTTTTTCCACTGTTATCTCTGACTGAAAATACTACTTCATCTTTAGTATCCTTCAAGACAGCCCAGCCTGTAACATAGTATACTGTTTTTCCATCTTCTGCACGTTTCTCTACATTATCTACATTATAATTAAATAACTGGCTTTCAAATAATTCTTTGATTCCGGCTTTATCAAGCAAAAGAAGTGATACTTCGTTATTTCCATCTTTAACAAAAAACTCAAACTGAGAAGTATTTGTGTTAAATGGATTCGGAGTTAAAATATCAAATCCTACTTCTGCCTTTACATTATCCCCGGCCAGTTCTTTAGCAACATCATCTCTCTTTACCATCTTATAGTCAAGAGCAATTAATTTTCCATCAACTTTCAGTCCATATGAAATCTGTCCATAATTTTCAGGTGCGTACCAACCTACAATATGAAGGTTAAGCCCATTATCTTCTTCGGCTAACTGTATATTATCAATATGAAATAATGTCTTCATTTCTATCCTTCCATTCCTTTTATCTATTTCGATTTGAATGCGTCCCTGGCAGAGCGCAAAGGCTTAGTTACTTTCCAGCTTAAACTTTCGTGAATTAATGCAATCTGTTCTTTTAATTCATCAATGTCACCTTTAAGCTCTTCAATTTCACGCTGGCATATTTCTTTTTCCCCACGCTCCATAAGAGTCTTAGCCTGTTCTTCTCCAAGAACATCTTTCAGGTTATCTATCTGTCTGTCCAAATCAGCAATAGCTTCGTCTTTTTGATTCAAACAATTGTCTTTTTCATTAAGTATGTTAAAGAAATGCTTTACAAGATTTTTACTTGTATTATCAATCATCTTAATTTTGTAGCTTAATATTACAACACCTGATTTATTTTCAGGAACATCAAGCCAGAACCACGGGTCATTTTCATAGAAAATGAATTTATTATCTTCGATTCTGTAAGCATTATAACTTGCAACATCCAAAAGCTCTTCTTCTTTTCCATCATTCCAGATGGCACTAAACTTCTCAGTCACAACTTCACAGCCACAATATGCAGGGTCAATCCTTAACATATTAAGCCCTTCCTCTACAGGAATCTTCAAAGTATAAATATCATTTTCGCATTCTGTAGAATATCTTTCTTTCTGAACAAGTTCAAACCCGCTTCCAAAATTCTTATACACTTCTATCTGGGTAGGACTATACCCCGGCGCACCCTCAACAAGCATTCCTATAATGCTGTGTGCAGCCTGTCCCATCGTATTATACAGAGTTCTTACTGCCACCATATTTCCCTCTATATATTTCTGGAACTTCTTCTCCATCTCAATAAATAAAGGTATATCCTTTTTGCTTTCTCCTAAAAGACTGAATATCCCTTTATCTACAAGTACTTCCCTGAATTTATAAGTATATACATAATAATGAAGTGCTCTGTACAAAACAAAATCGACTGGCACAGGAAAATCAAAGCACCACTCGTAATCTATAAGACTCCAGTTATCATCACTTATAAGTATATTAGCAAAAATCATATCAATATCACTTACATTAAATGATTTATATTTGTCACAAAATTCAGGTTTTCCAAATACTTTTTCAAAATCATCTGAACTTGTAAATTCCTTATCTGCAGCACTTCTGCAAATTTCAAAATATTCTTCAAGAGCTGCCTTAAGCTTGTCATATTCTTCATTCTGCAGATACATATCAAGCTTTTTTTCTAAAGAAACACCCTTAACAAATTCAAAATCAACACCCTGGCTTTCATCATTCCAGCTGCACTCACATGGAATTATAACTGTATTTTTAAAAGTTTCCTTTAATTCGTCTCTCCAGCGGATCATTTTCTTCACATGAGGCAGAGCCTTATTATCTGCCGGAGATTTTCTTACAACCCTGTGGTTATCATCATATTTTATTATATCCGTTTTTACTGCAAATTCAGGTGTTCTTTCATTTGAATATTTTGTATATATTATTCTACTCATTTTAACCCTCCTTGCAGATTCCTGTATTACCGTCTTTCACATTCTTAGTTAAAATCACCAGATATGAATTTGAGAAAAACGGAAACTGGTTATTTCTTATTATTTCATCATAAACCTTTGTCTCATTAAAAAGAACAAGTCTCTCTCTGTCAAAATTCTGAAGATTAATATTTAATTCTCCAAGCTTTGGCAGAACTTCGTCTGAATAAATCACCATTGGGAATTTATAGTCAGGATAAGGATAATAAAATTCTCTGTCAGTAAAACCTGTTTTATCAAAAATACTTTCAAGCTCCTGTTTTGAAAAAGTGCGTATTCCTCCATCTTCTGAATCATAACCTTCTATGCCTTTAAAATAGCCACCGATATGATCTTCCTGACAGCCTGCCCAATATTTCATTCCGAATTTATTTTCAATAGCAATCACAAGTCTTCCACCTGGCTTTAAATGCCTTGAAATCTGGATAAGAAATTCTTCAAAAGGTCTCTCACTCTGTATATAAAGACTTGCATATTCAAAAACTCCGATAAGTGTTATAATATCGAAATCTTCTTCGAGAGATGGCTCTACCTCCTGAAAATTTCCAACCATAATCTTCACATTTTCACAGTGTTTATTCTGATTGGCATTAATAAGGCTTCTTTTCTTTGATAATTCAACACAGGTTACACTCTCTGCCTTATTTGCAAGACCACCTGTAATTGCTCCACAACCGGAACCTATTTCAAGGACTTTATCAT
>JABLTO010036250.1_pt1 | contig 11021 bp, 9 predicted proteins | sample 7160091 | NCBI WGS metagenome assembly JABLTO01 (sample SAMN14651225, study PRJNA627086) | human gut metagenome | isolation source: feces | host: Homo sapiens
CCATTTCCGGCATTTGCGACGGCATTTGCAGCAACACCCCCGGCGACCGCTACACGCTGCCCGCCCGGGATATGGTGTCCAGCGAAGTGGAAACGGTTGCCGAGCTGAACATGCTGGAGGGTATGGTCATGATGGCCACCTGCGACAAGGTCGTTCCCGGCATGATCATGGGCGCCCTGCGGGTCAATATCCCCACGGTCATGTTCACCGGCGGATATATGGCAGCCGGTCACTACCATGGCCGTATGCTGACCCTGACCCACACCAAGCAGGCCTACGCCGCCTACATTGCCGGTGACTTAAGCCGCGAGGACTACAAGGGCATCGTCCGCAACGCCTGCCCCACCCCCGGCGCATGTCCCTTCATGGGAACCGCCAACACCATGAGCTCCATGGCCGAAATTCTGGGTCTCAGCCCCCACGGCAACGGCAGCGTCCGCAGCCAGAGCGTCCATTGGCATGAGCTGGCACGTCAGGCGGCGCGTCAGGTCATGGAGGGCTGGCGGGAGGGCGTCCGTCCCCGGGACATCATCGACCAGACCAGCTTTGAAAATGTCGTCCGCTACATGATGGCCACCGGCGGAAGCACCAACAGTGTGCTGCATATCCCCGCCATTGCCCGTCAGATGGGCTGCGACATCACCCCCGAAACCTTTGACAAGATCAGCAAGGAAGTTCCCCTGATCAGCACCATCTACCCCAATCACCCCACCTATACCATGGAAGAGTTCGACGCCGCCGGCGGTCTTCCCGCAGTGGTCAAGGAGCTGGCCGCCGCCGGAAAGATCGATGTCCATGCCAAGGGCATGTTCGGCACCATCGGCGACAAGGCCGCCATGGCAGAAAATAAAAACACAGATGTGATTCACCCCGTTTCGAACCCCATCAATCCGGAAGGCGGTCTGGCCGTCCTTCACGGCAACATCGGCACCGACAGCGCCATTGTCAAGTTCAGCGCCGTCGATCCCGCGGCCTGGGTCTTCAGCGGCCCCGCCAAATGCTATGACAGCCAGGATGAAGCATGGCACGCCATTCTCCGCGACGAGATCGTGGCAGGCGACGTGGTCATCATCCGCTACGAGGGTCCCAAGGGAAGCCCCGGAATGCCCCATATGGAGACCTTCATGGCTGCCGTCCTGGGCAAGGGTCTGGGCAAATCTCTGGCACTGGTTTCCGACGGGCGCTTCAGCGGCGCCACCGGCGGCCTTGCCATCGGCCACGTAAGCCCCGAAGCATATGAAGGCGGCCCTCTGGCTCTGATTCGCAACGGTGATATGATTCACATCGACATCGAAGCACGTACTTTGAATGCAGACGTGTCCGAAGAGGAATTCGCACGCCGCAAGGCAGAATGGAAGCGCGTCAATAAACCGGCCACAGGCTGGCTCCAGCTGTACAGAAAGCATTGCACCTCCGCGCATCGCGGTGCTACCGTATACTGGGATAACGACTGATTTCCCTTCCGGCGCGATAATTATCTTATTTACATTGGAGGATCAGACAAATGGTAGGAATGAAAGATGTGGCCGAAGTGGCCGGCGTGTCCACCAGCACGGTTTCCCGGGTGCTGAACGGAAAATCCTATGTCAATGAGGAAACCCGTCAGCGGGTACTGGCCGCAGTCGAAAAGACAAATTTCCGGCCGAACGCCGTAGCAAAAAGTCTCAAGCTCGGACACAGCAATACCATTTGCCTGATGGTTCCGGCCATCGAAAACCTGATGATCCCGCTGATCGTCCGGGGCGTGGAGGATACCGCCCGGAAGAGCGGCTTCAGCGTTGTTCTGTGCAACACGGACGAGGACGAAGCCATCGAAATGGCGCACATTGAAATGATGAAAACCCGCCAGACCGACGGTTTTATCATCTGTTCCGCCTACGGAAGTGAAAAGGGCATCCATGATCTTCACAATCAGGGCTTTCCTCTGGTGATGGTAAACCGCTTTCAGCCGGAGGATGTAGGCAAAATAGAGACCATCAGCGTGGACAATTACCATGCGGGCTATGACGCCACCCGTTACCTGATCCGTACCGGCCATAAGCGGATTGCCTTTGCCTACGGGCGGGAAGAGCTGATCTTCTACCGGGAACGGTATCGCGGCTATTGCGACGCGCTGAAGGATGCCGGCCTTCCCTATGACGAACATCTCGTTATGCGGGAAACCAGCGGCGCCGAGTGCTTCTACCATCTGACCCGGGCGCTTATGGAGCTGCCCAAGCCGCCGGATGCCATTTTTGCCTCCAGCGACCCCAAGGCCTTCGTCATCATGCACGCGCTGCACGACCTCGGCAAGCGCATCCCGGCGGACGTTTCCGTGCTTGGCTTTGATAACGTTGCCATGGCATCCATGGTGGAGCCTCCCCTTTCCACCATGGCGCAGCCCTTCCGGGAGATCGGCGCCACCGCTGCCAAAAGCGTGATCCGTCAGATTCGCTACAAGGAAGAGCATGGCGTTCTGCCTCCCGCGAACAGCTATGTGATGGCCTACGACCTGATTATCCGCCGTTCCACCAACTAACCCCTTTGGGAAGGAATGGACTATGAACCGATTTGGTATCAACCTTTGGAACTGGTGCGCAGGGCTGAGTGACGACTGTCTCGGCAAGCCCACCCGGGCTGCCGAGCTGGGCTTCACCGCCGTGGAGCTGCCCATGACCGTCCCCACCGTCTCCCCTGCCCTTGCCGGCGAAATACGCAGTACCGGCCTGGCCGTTTCCCTTTGCGCCGCGATGGGGCCGGGAAGGGATCTTTCCAGTGAGAATCCCGCCGTCCGAAGCGCTACCATGGCGTACCTGACCGACTGTCTGAAAACCGGACAGGCTTTGGGGGCAAGCGTTTTCTGCGGTCCGCTGTATGCCGGCGGCGGAAAACGGCACTGGCTGTCCCCGGATGAGAAAAAAGCCGAGTGGGAGCGAGCCGTGACAGGCATTCAGGCGCTTTCCCGCATTGCCGAAGACTGCGGCATTGCCCTCGCCCTGGAGCCGCTGAACCGTTACCGCACCAGTGTTGCCAACACCGCGGGGCAGATTCTGGACATGCTCAGGGACATCGGCAGAGCCAATGTCGGGCTTCACTATGACACCTATCACGCCTGCCTGGAAGAAAAAGATCTTCTGGCGTCCCTGAAAAACGCCCTGGAATCCGGGAAAGTGTTTCACTTTCACGCCTGCGCCAACAATCGCGGCGCGCCCGGGCAGGGCATCGTCCCCTGGGACAGCGTGATGGATCTTCTGGTGCAGTTTGGCTACGGCGGTCACATCACCATGGAAACCTTTGCTCCCCACGGGCTGGACAGCAGCTGGATTGACGTACATGAAGCGCCGGATCTGCTGGCCGCCAACGGCCTGCGCTACCTGAAAGAATATTTTGCCGGAAAAGGACTTGCTTAAGTTCAAAGCAGAAAGGAAGTTTTTTCTATGTTTCCCATTACCAATCATGTGGGCGAGGTATACGAGCCCTTTAAGACCCATTTTCTGGAAAAAGAAATCCGGGGGCTTGCCCCCGATGAGGTGCTGGTAAAGGTTCGCGCCAGCGCCATTTGCGGCAGCGACCTGCACATTGCCCGGGGGCTGCATCCCTCCGCGCCCCTGCCCGTGACCATCGGCCATGAGTTTGCGGGCGATGTGGTCGCCATTGGCAGCGAAGTTACCCATGCCAAGGTCGGCCAGCGGGTCACCGTGGAGCCGTGCATCGTCTGCGGAAAGTGCGACGCCTGCCGCCACGGCAATTACGGCTACTGCGAGCATATCAGCTACACCTACCGCCGGGGCGATGGCGCCATGGCGGACTATGTGGTGGTCAAGGAGCCTTACGTCTATGAGCTGCCCGAATACTTAAGCTATCAAACCGGCGCGCTGATCGAGCCTCTGTCCGTTGCGACCCATGCCGTCCGCCGGGCGGATATCCGTCTGGGGGAAACCGTTCTGATCATCGGTGCAGGCGCCATCGGTATGATGGTCGCCGCCATGTGCCGCCGCAGCGGCGCCGCCAGAATCATCATTGCTGACTTCTCCGACGCCCGTCTGGAAATGGCGCTGCAGGTCGGCGCCACCGACGCCGTCAACAGCGGCCGGATTGATCTGGAAACGGAGGTTCAGCGTCTGACCGGCGGCAAGGGTGTGGACAAGAGCTTTGAATGCGTAGGCCGGGAGAGCTGCTTCATTCAGGCGATCATGACCCTGAAGGCCAACGGCACCGCCACCATCGTGGGCATCTACGAAAAGCCCATGGTCACCTTCCCCGCCAGCCGTCTGGTGACCCACGAAATCCATATTCAGGGCGCCCAGGGCTATTGCTGGGACTTCCCCATCGCCATCGCCTCCGCGCGGGATCTGCCCATGGATAAGTTCATCACCCATACCTTCCCCATGGCGCAGCTGCAGCAGGCTCTGGAAACCGCACTGGATCCCAAGAGCGGCAGCATCAAGGTTGTACTGACCCAGGATTGACTTTCCCGAAGAGGTGCCCTTTCGGCAGCACTGTCAAACAGTATCTGAGGAGGATTCTACTACTATGAAAAAAACTGCAATCGTTACCGGATCCAGCCGGGGCATTGGTTTTGCCATTGCCCGGCAGTTGGGTCTGGACGGTTATAACATCGTAATGGTCGCCACCGGCGTCCAGGAAAAGAACCAGGATGCGCTGGACGCGCTGAAAGAGCTGGGCATTGACTGCGTCTATGTTCAGGCGAATATCGGCGATCACGACGACCGCCTGGAAATTGTGGAGGGCGCGGTCGCCGCTTTCGGAAGAATCGACGCCCTGGTGAACAACGCCGGTGTGGCGCCCAAGGTGCGCGCCGACCTTCTGGAAATGAGTGAAGAGAGCTTTGACCGGGTCGTGGGCATCAACACCAAGGGCAACATGTTCCTGACCCAGGCCGTGGCGAAGCAGATGATCCGTCAGGAGCCTCTGGGCGGTCGCAAGGGCGTGATCGTCAACGTTTCCAGCTGCAGCGCCGTGGTCTCCAGCATCAGCCGGGGCGAATACTGCGTATCCAAGGCCGGCGTGTCCATGCTGACCACGCTTTACGCCGACCGTCTGGCCTGCGAGGGAATTCTGGTTCATGAGGTTCGTCCCGGTGTCATCGCCACCGACATGACCGGCACGGTAAAGGCAAAATACGACGATCTCATCGCCAAGGGCACCTTCCCCATTGCCCGCTGGGGTCAGCCCGAGGACGTGGCCAACGCAGTCAGCGCCCTGTGCAGCGATAAATTCCTGTACTCCACCGGAAACTACATCGACATTGACGGCGGCTTCCACATTCCCCGTCTGTAAGGAACAGTGCTATGACCGAAGAAAGATTCAACGCAGGTAATTTCTCCGCAAGGGTTCTGCGCTGCAACACAGCCATCGTCGGCACCGGCGCAGCTGGCTACAACGCGGCCGACCGGCTATGGCAATACGGCCGGCAGGATATTCTGCTGATTACGGAAAAGCGCACCGCCGGCACCAGCCGGAATACTGGCAGTGACAAGCAGACCTACTACAAGCTGACTCTGTCCGGGGGCGACCCCGACAGCGTCCGGGAAATGGCCGAGACGCTGTTTGACGGTCAGTGTGTGGACGGCGACATTGCCCTTTGCGAGGCCGCATTGTCCACCCAGGGCTTTCTCAAGCTGGCGGAGCTGGGGGTTCCTTTTCCCCGGAACCGCTACGGCGAATACATCGGCTACAAAACAGACCATGACCCCCGCCGCCGTGCCACCAGCGTCGGCCCCTACACCAGCAAGCAGATGACGGAAAAGCTGGAAGCGGCGGTCACTGCCAAGGGCGTCCCCATGCTGGACAACACCCAGGTGATCAAGATCGTCAGCGACGGAGAAAGGGTGCTGGGTCTTCTCTGCCTGAACACGAAGGCGCAGTCGGCGGAAGACCGCTATCTGCTGGTTCGGTGCAAAAACGTGGTGTACGCCACAGGCGGCCCCGCCGGTATCTACGCCGACAGCGTATATCCCGCCAGCCAGTTCGGCGCGACGGGTCTGGCGCTGGAGGCCGGTGTCAAGGGCAAGAATCTGACCGAGTGGCAGTACGGCCTTGCCTCTACCCGCCCCCGGTGGAACGTCTCCGGTACCTATATGCAGGTGCTTCCCCGGGTATACTCCGCGGAGCCGGACGGCAGCGATCCCCGGGAATTCCTGATGGATTTCTTCACCACCCCCGGCGAAATGCTGAGCAAGCTGTTTCTGAAGGGCTACCAGTGGCCCTTCGACGTGCGGAAAGTCGCTTCCGGCAGCTCCATCATTGACATTCTGGTCTATCTGGAAAGCTGCAAGGGCAGAAAGGTCTACCTGGACTACCGCACCAATCCCGTAAGCGGCAATTTCCGCTTCGAGGAGCTGGACGCGGAAGCCCTGGACTACCTGACCCGTGCCGGTGCCTGTTTTGGAACGCCCATTGAGCGTCTGCTGCATATGAATGCGCCCGCCGTGGATTTTTACCGGGACAAGGGCGTAGACCTTGCCGCCGAACCGCTGGAAATTTCCCTGTGCGCCCAGCACAACAACGGTGGTCTCGACATCGACTGCTGGTGGCAGACCAACCTGAAGGGCTTCTTCGCCGTGGGCGAGGTTGCCGCCAGCCACGGTGTTTACCGTCCCGGCGGTTCCGCGCTGAACGCCGGTCAGGTGGGAAGCACCCGTGCCGCCCAGTATATCGCCGCCCGGCGGGGCGGAGCGCCGGAACACGAGGATGCCTTTCATCGGGAGGCCGCCCGGGCTTTGACGGAAATGGGCAATCTGGCGCAGCAGGCCTTTACGGAACACGACCCTGCCATTTACCGTCTGCGCAACGAAGCCGGACGCCGCATGAGCGCCTGCGGCGCCGCCATTCGGAACTCCGAAGCAATCGCCGCCTACATAGCGGAAATCCGTGCCCGGCTGGAAAATCTTCCCGCATACGCCACGATTTCCGAAAGCAAGGATCTGGCATGGCTGTACCGCTATCGGGACACGCTGATCAGTCAGCAGACTTACCTAAGTGCCATGGTAGACTATCTTCGCCAGGGCGGCAAGAGCCGGGGCAGCGCCCTGTACACCGACCCCTCCGGCCGCAAGCCCTTTGCCCAGCTGCCCGACACCTTCACCTTCACGGTGGATGACGGAAGCCGGGGCGATCTTGTCCAGGAAGCAAGCTGGAAGGGCGGAGAATGCACGTTCCGATTCCGCAAGGTTCGCCCCATTCCGGAGGATGACGATTTCTTTGAAAACGTGTGGCGTTCCTATCGGGAAACCGGCAATATCTACTGATCCCTTTTGTCCAAACATCCACTTTTTTCGTTGATTACAAGGAGGAAACCATTATGGCAGGAACAAGAAACAATTACTTCCGCACGAGCGATAACGCGATTCTGTATTTTGAAGACCACAGCCCCGAAAAGGGCAGCCCCATTGTGCTTGTCCCCGGCTTCTGCTGCACCACCCGCTTCTTTGAAAACAATCTGGAAGCGCTGTCAAAGGAACACCGCGTCATCACCTTCGACCCCCGGGGTCAGGGCAGTTCCTCCAAGGGACTGCATGGCCACACCATCGAGCGGAACTGCGAGGACATCAAAGAGCTGCTGGACTACCTTGACGTTCGCGGCGCAACCATGCTGGGCTGGTCTATGGCCGGTCAGTTTATCGTGAAATACTTCGACATGTTCGGCGCTTACCGTGTAAAAGCCCTGGGACTGATCGACTGCCCTCTTGGCGCGGCATGGGATGAGCCGTGGAACGCCCATAGTCTGAAGGGCTTCAACATGGATCTGTTCAACGATCACATGATCATGTGCTACAATGATGTCGCAGGCTACTACAATTTCTTTGCCCATATGATGTATGACGGCATTGACGAGAGCAAGATCGATTGGGCCACCAAGGAAATGCTGAAAACCCCTGCCTGGATCAGCTTCGCCATTTACAGCGAACTGGTCATGCAGAACGGCTTTGATCTTCTGGCAAAAATCGACGTTCCCATGGTCTTCTTCGGTGCCAACGGCCGCGTCACCGCCAATGGTATGGAGCTGGCAGAAAAATGGTATGTCGAGGGTGCCAAGAATGCCCCCTACACCGAAAGCTATCCCTTTGCCCACGGCGGTCATGTATTCTTCCAGTGCTACGCCGATGAATTCAACCGGAAGCTGCTGCAATTCGTCGACCACGTGGACGCACGCTGCGGTCTCAAATAAAAGGAGTATGTATGGCTCACGAGAAATTTCATTACAAATCTCTGGAGGAGGTTCAGGCCAAAGCGGCTGAGCTGGGGCTTTCCCTTCCCTTCGCCGCGGATACCTCCGCGCTGACCAAGCCGCTGACTGTCCGTAATATCACCTTCCCCAACCGCATGGGCATCGCGCCCATGGAGGGCGCCGACTCTACCCCCGACGGCGCGCCCTCCGAGTACACCCTGCGGCGGTATGTCAACGAGGCCATCGGCGGCAGCGCCGTCATCTGGTTTGAGGCGATCTCCATTGTGGAAGAGGGTCGTTCCAGCAAAACCCAGCTTCTGCTCACCCGGGACACGCTGGACGCCTACAAGGCCTTTACCGCCGCCATTAAGGAAGCCGGTTTGAAGACCAACGGCTTTGCCCCCTACCTGATCATGCAGGCCAATCACAGCGGCCGCTACTCCAATCCCGACAACAAGCCCGCCCCCATGATCGCCTACCGTCACCCGGAGCTGGAGCAGTACCGGGCAGCCGACGACAGCTGCATCGTTACCGATGACTATCTGAAGGCTCTGGAAGAGAAATTCGGGGAAGCGGCTCTGCTTGCCAAGGAGGCCGGTTTTGACGCGGTGGATATCAAATCCTGCCACGGCTACCTGCTGGCAGAGCTGTCCTCCGCCTATACCCGTCCCGGCAAATATGGCGGCAGCTTCGAAAACCGCACCCGTCTGCTGCGCAACGGCATTCTGGCCGCCAAGGCCTACGAGGACAGCAGCTTCATGGTCACCTGTCGTCTGGGTATTTATGACGGCTACGCCTACCCCTACGGTTTTGGCGTCAGCCCCGAAAGCGGCCTGACCCCCGACCTCACCGAGCCGATTCGGCTTGTCCGGGAGCTGCACGATACCTACGGTCTGGATATGGTGAATCTGACGATGGGCAATCCCTATGCCACCACCCACGTCACCCGTCCCTTCGACAAGGGCAAATATCAGCCTGACGAGCATCCCTTCATTGGACTTGACCGCATGATTCACGGCATCGGCACCGTAAAGAAAGCCGTCCCGGAGATGACCGTTTTCGCGTCGGCTCCCAGCTACCTACGCCGGTACGCGGATCTGTACTCCGCCGGTGCGATTGAGCAGGGACTGTGCGACGGAATGCTGTTTGGCCGGATGGCCTTTGCCGATCCGGATTTTGCCAACGAGATCATCCGGGACGGCAGGATCAACCCCAAGCGGGTATGCATGACCTGTGGGAGCTGCGGCGACCTGATCCGCGCCCACAAGCCCACCGGCTGCGTCATCCGCGATCCGGAAACCTTCATGCCCTTCTTCCGGGAATTCCAGGAGATCAAGAAAACCCAGCCTGCCAATTTCAGAGGGTAGGCCATGCCCTACGGAATGTTGAGCTGCTGCCTGGGGGTCTTCCTGGGAGGACTTCTGGGCAGCCTGCTGAAAAACCGCATCCGTGACAGCATACGCCAAACGGTTCCCATGATTGTGGGACTCACCGCCATTTGCAGCGGCTTCGTGTCCGTTGTCAAGGCCACCTATTTACCGGCGGTCACCCTGGCCGTGATCGTCGGAGGCTGGCTGGGTCACGCCTGCCGTCTGGAAGAAAGGCTTCAAAACGTGCTGTGGCGCGCCCTGCACCGAATCCCCCACCCGGAGGATTTCGATATGGAACGCTACATCACCATTGTCGCGGTATTCTGCGCCAGCGGGTTTGGGCTGTATTCCGTCATGGTGGAAAGCATCAGCGGCGACAGGGCGCAAATCATCTCCAAAGCAATTCTGGATTTCTTCATCGCCCTGATATACGGGGGCAGCATGGGAATCGCCATCAGTTTGGTCGCGGTTCCCCAGCTTGCCGTTTTCACCTGCTTTTTCTTTTTGGCAAAGATTCTGATTCCCATGATGAGCGACGCCATGCTGACAAATTTCATCGCCTGCGGCGGTGTATTGAGCATTGCGGCGGGTATGCGCATGGCCAAAATCCGTCAATACCCGGCTGGAAAAGGGCGCGGACGTCATGCCCCTGCACAAGCTGGCGCGGGCGGCCAACCGCCGCATCGACATTCTGTACGATTACACCGACGGCACCACCTCCTATGACGAGATCGAAGACCCGCTGCCCTTTGACATCAACGCCCCTGTCATTCAGGTGAAGGACGAGGACTATGCCCTGTTTTACCGGGACGTGACCGAGGAGCCGAAGAAGTACGACGGAAAAACCGTCAGCTTCAAGGCTCAGGTGGCCATGCTCCGCCGGGACAGGAACGGCATGTTTGCCCCCGGCCGGTTCGTGATGACCTGCTGCGTGGAGGATATCCAGTTCTGCGGCATTCCCTGCCGGTACGATCAGGCGGGGACACTGGAGCCTCGCTCCTGGGTCATGGTCACGGCGAAGATCACCGCGGAGAAGCACCCCCTGTACAAAGGGGAGCTTGGCCCCGTCCTGACGGCACTGGAGGTCACAAAGAACGCCCAGCCCGCCGACCCGGATGTTGCGACATTCTGACAGGAAAGTCCCCTCTGAAAAGAGGGGACTTTTTTGAACAAAATTTCGCAAAAAAGATAGTGCAATTTCGCCGGGGATATGATATAGTGTAAGAAATAAGCACAGGAAGGGCATCCATATGTATCAACCACTCGCCGATCTTTTGCGGCCGCAGACACTGGACGAGGTCTACGGTCAGGAGCATATTCTGGGCAAGGGCGCGGTGCTGCGCCGCCTGATCGATTCGGGGAATATCCCCAATATGGTGTTCTACGGCCCCAGCGGCACGGGAAAGACCACCGTTGCCAACATCATCGCCAAGCAGACCAACCGCACCCTCTATAAGCTCACCGCCACCACCGCCTCTACG
>JABLTO010054259.1_pt1 | contig 11018 bp, 9 predicted proteins | sample 7160091 | NCBI WGS metagenome assembly JABLTO01 (sample SAMN14651225, study PRJNA627086) | human gut metagenome | isolation source: feces | host: Homo sapiens
CAGCCATAGATATACAGGATATGGTCGCCAGTGATGACATTACCCTTCTCGTCCACGCACAGGCAGCGGTCGGCGTCACCATCGTAGGCAAAGCCGACATCCAAGCCCTTCTCCACTACGAATTTCTGCAGACCCTCGATGTGGGTGGAGCCAGCATTGTTGTTGATATTCAGACCGTTCGGCTTGTTATTGATAACGTAGGTATCTGCACCCAGAGCATCGAAAACGCTCTTAGCGATATTCCAGCTGGAACCATTGGCGCAGTCCAGGCCGACCTTGACACCTTTAAAGGAGTAGATACCCAAAGAGATCAGATAGCCCATATAACGGTTACGGCCTGCCACATAGTCCACGGTGCAGCCGATGTGCTCACGGTGCGCAAAAGGCAGCTCCGGCCAGTCCTTATCAAAGACATGGAGTTTGCCGTCAATATAGTCCTCCACCAGCAGCAGGGTCTCCTCGGGCATTTTTTCACCGTAGCAGTCGATCAGCTTAATGCCGTTATCGTAATACGGATTATGGCTGGCAGAAATCATGATACCGCAGTCAAAGTCATCCACACGGGCAATGTAAGCCACAGACGGAGTGGTAGTGACGTGGAGTAGATAAGCATCTGCACCGGAAGCCGTCAGGCCAGCCACCAGACTATATTCAAACATATAGGAGCTGCGGCGGGTATCCTTACCAATGACGATACGAGCAGGATCGGTGTCACCATTGCGCTCACGCAACGCATTATAATACCAGCCTAGAAAACGACCTACTTTGTAGGCATGGTCTGCTGTTAATGTAATACCAGCTTCACCACGGAAGCCATCTGTTCCAAAATATTTAGCCATATAAATTTATTTCCCCATTTAAAAAGCGAACCAACAAAAAGCTGCATGCTTTTTGTTGCCTACCATCCGCCACATAGAGGCAGCATACCTGGTTGGCGTAGCCATGCTTTCAGCGTAATTCTAAACTTCATATCTTTCAGCTCCAGTTTTTTATGTCCTTCAGAACGCCAGAATATCTGCCAGAGCGTAGGGAGCTTACGCTCCCAGTAAATCATAGATCACTGAACAGGTCAGCCTTGTACACACCGTTCTCCAGCATCTTTTTAAAACTATCCTTTACTGCTGCTACATCCTCGTGATAGGTCATGCCGTACCAGGTATCGTTTGTTTTCAATACTTTGACGGACATCTTTCCCTGCTCCAGCAGTTCACCAATGAAGATAGGAATCAGATACTCTGCTTTCAGAGGATTGCTAGGTACTTCTTTCTCGAAGAATTCCTTGAAGCCCTCCTCCAGCACATCCAAGAAATCAGGAGTCAATCCCCACATATTCATGGAAACCAGAGAATTCACATCAACCACTACGCCGTCTGCTTCTGCTCCGGTTGCCGTCTTTACAATGTTCTTAGTCTCAACAACCTCAGTCAGATTGTTCTGCTCGTCCATTTTGCAGATACCACGAGTCACGCCGCCGTTATCGGACAGTGTGTTTTTCAGCACAAAGCCTGCCATGCAAGACTTGCCACCATTCACCAAATACTCATGGACGGCTTCGAAGCCTTCCTTTCCATAGTAATCATCTGCATTTATGACAATGAACGGGGTCTTGATGACATCCTTTGCTGCAAGCACTGCCTGACCCGTCCCCCAAGGCTTTGTACGTCCTTCCGGCAGAGTTCCCGGAATGTCGTTGATATCCTGGAAAGCGTAGTCTACAGTTACGTTGTGAGAGGAGCAAATGGAGGCAATGCGACCACCAATGACCTCTTTGAACTCCTTCTCGATATCCTTACGGATGATAAATACCACATGATTGAAGCCTGCTTCGATTGCATCATGGATGGAATAGTCCATGATGATGTGATTAGAAGCATCCACCGGTTCCAGTTGCTTAATACCCGTTCCAAATCGGCTGCCGATACCAGCTGCCATAATAAGTAATGTTGTGTTCATATTTTTTCTTCCTCTTTTCATTATTTTTTGTTGCATAGCCCAAACAGCTATACCTATAAAGCCACCAAGCGTATTTTGGAAAATATCCGATAACTGAAATGTTCCTACTCTTAAAAAAAGCTGACATATTTCAATTAAACATGAAAAACCAAAGGAAGTCTTTACAATATTAAACAAGATTTCCTTGTCCAATCCATCTTGTTGAAAAAATCCCAGAACTCCAAAATAAGCAAGTGGGACAAACAGAAGAACATTAAGCATCCCTTCCGTATTCAGAGTGCCATCTGAAGCGAAAACTCCCCATTCCCCAATTATATTTTCCCATGGACATTGCCATATACTGCGGCAAATCAAAGTTCTAGACAGCACCATAAACAGGATGGTAAAGAATGCAAATTTATATCGAGTGATCTTATCCGTTCTAAGCTTATGCCACTGATGAATAAGGCACTTCTTTAATCCTTTATGTTCTACTTCGGGCAAGGCAATCATGCATATTACTGCGAAAATCAGCCCGAATCCTAAATATTGATATATGCTATAAAAAACGTCATCAGCTACTGCTTGCATCTTTTCCTTTCCCTAATGTAATTGAATAGTATAGCAATTAAAGTCGCACTTCCTGCGCAGATAAAGAAGGATACGAGATTATGGTAATCTTCCTTATACAAAACAAGTGCACACAATGCCACAAAGTACATATGGACAAAATATATTGTTCCACTTAAGTTTCTCAGTTTCTTATAAAAATCTCCATGAAGTTCCATCTTTGGACATTTATATATAATCAGGCAGAATAGCATGAAAAAGATTGGAAGGTCAAGCATCTGGCTGAGGTACTGCCCCCCCGATAAGGCTTATAGGAATTTTTATTAGATAAGCAAATAGTGCAATCTTTCCCTTGTGAAGAATTTTTGTCAACTCACCCGACTTCTCAATGTCAGCAATATACATACCCAAAGAAACAAATACTAACGATTGAAAGAGACCATTTCTTGTTGTTGCAAAGATTGAGAAATAAATATTAACTGGACATGCTAATAATGCCGGTAACTTGTCTTGATGTCCCCCAAAAGCGGTAAGAACTATACCAACAAGATATGCCACTGATCCAAAACCTACAATCTTTTCTATTGAAATTCTTTTTGATAAAATATCTATAAGAATCAAGGCGAAGATTAAACCATTGAGATACCATAGCGCCCATGAATAAAAATTATCTCCCACGAGGATATAATTCCGAATACAAAGAGCTGCATATTCTACTGTTTTATTTCCTTCAATAAACCATCCATAAACTGTCAATGGCAAATACACGATAGACCATATGATATAAATATTAAAGATCTTTTTTATGCGGTAGCCAAGTTTTGTATGCAAATCTTTTTCCGGTTGTTTAACAATCAAGAAATATCCAGTACATGCATAAAAGAACGGTACTGCATAGTTTGATATATTATAGTACACAACTTTGTCTAAGAGAACACTAACAGCTTGAAGTGGTCTCGTGTGTATCCCAACTACAAGATATGCACACAAAAATTTTATCAAATCTATCAGTTTGTATTCATTATTGCGTTGCACTTCATCCACCATCCCACTTTCTTCATATTTAGGCCTTATGTGAGATTTTCCCTTTCACTTTATTCACAATCTCGAATATCAAGGTGTTCTTCATAACCAAGTTTACTGCTGTGTATGCGATAACACCACATGAAATCTCTAATATAAGCCCAACAGTATTTGGCAATTTAAACTGCATAATGATGTAGACACTCAGTGCCATCACTGCTGTACTGATAAGTCCCTTCGTCAATGCTTTCATATTAATAGAAAACTTCACTTTTTTCTTCATATAAATGAATTGTACAGCATTCGTAACCAATTCACTAAATACAGATGCTATTACGGCACCATTTTGAAGAAGTGTCGGAATTAAAGCTGCATTCGTTATAATATTTATCACAGATGCAGATGCTGAAGCAGGCAAAATAATCTTTTCGCTCTTTGTACTATAAACAAGCTGGTAGCAGAACAAATCTCCAAAGCCTTTGATTAGAATCAGGGGACCCATCAAGCGTATCGTTAAAACAGCAGGTTCAAAGGCCTCACCGTATAAGAACTCAACTGCTTGCGGAGCAACAAGCACCATTCCTACTGTCATTGGAAAAGTCATAAAACACAGGACTTGAAAACCTTTATCTAATAATTTATAAAATCCTTGTCTATCATTGTCATAGTAATAGCTAAGTCTTGGTAACAATGCAGCAGTAATAGCATTCGCCATGGTCAAAACCATTGTAATTGTCTTCTGTGCGTATGTGTAGTACCCAACAGATTCATCCGTTGCCAAGATGTTGAGCATTGTCACATCAATTTTATTGTAAATACTCGATAAGAATATAATACACGCAATTAAAAGAACAGGTTTCATATGACGTTTTAACTCGATTCTAGAGAAATCAAGTGCGACATATTTTCTTGCGTTCAGAACATTAAAAACATAATTTCCGCCTGTGGCCAAACTAGATATAAGCGCATATATTACATAATCTTCCCTTGTTTTCACAAATAAAAATAATGCCAAAAGAGAGAGGCCTTTAATAAGTAAGCTTCGCCCTGTAATATATCCATATTCTTCCAGGCCCTGATACATCCAGTCAATATTAAGATAATTAAAGGCAATAGAAAGACCACAGGCTGCATAAAGTGCCCATTGTCCACTAAAACCCTCATTAACAACCACTAGACCAATGAATCCAACAACTGCCAAAGTTGTCGATATAATATTCACAAGTAGAAGCTCGGTGAACAATTTGTTTCTTTCATGTTTTTTTTCTCTAACTTTTGCAAACTCTCGTACTCCATAGGATGGCAATCCAAGTGCTGCAAGTGTCACAAAATAGGAAACAATATTCTGTGCAGAAGCCACTTTACCAACGCCGGCCGGCAGAAGAATCCTTGAGACATAAATAGATGTAGCAAAAGGAAACAGGATATTAGCTATCGTATAAATTACGTTATATATTGAATTTTTAGTTAATGATTTTTGCATTATCTTTTACGGACTATTGTCCAAGAACTCCTTCCATTATTTAACATCGAATTTCTACACAGTCAACCTTATTGGGACTTTTTCACTATTTTAGTTATCTTTTTTTCTACTCTATACGGCAAAGAAATAATCTTAGTAACCGTATGAGCAAATCCATATCCAAACCGTTCTGTAAGATTCCATTCTATATTCTGAAGTTTTCTTTCTTTTGCATTAATCCAAGTCATTGAAAATTGATGGATACTTACAGTTTTGTTTGTAATTGTTGTTTTCCCTGTTAGTGGTGACTTCGGCGAAAACACTTCTTCTTCATAGACCACAATTCCTGCATCTAAGTGTTGATATGTTCTCCTTGTATCATCTAGTCCATATTCTTTTAGGATTTCCGTTTGATAATGCGGACACGCCATTAAATTCAGAGTTCCATCTTCGTTATAAAAGGAAATCCTATCATATAAATCAAGAATCTTTTTCAAAGCTGGATGGCCTTTCTCTGCACCAAATCCCAATCCAAACGCCACTGAATTCTCATAGCTTCTTCCCAGTTTGTCTAGCAATGGGTCTCTCATTTCCCACCCACAATACATTCTATCATTTAAAAAACTATCAAGCTCCTTTACTAACTCAACATCAGTGTCCATATATATGCCACCGTACTTATACACGACATCAATTCTGGCATAATCAGATACAAAAGCCCATTTTTTTTCTTTATAAGCGGCTTTCATATATTCATTGCTATTCACATCGTAATTATTTTCATTCCACTCTATTATCTTGTAGTCTGGACAATACTTTTTCCATGATTCAATACAACGCTTTGCTTCTTCTGGAAGAGGATTCCCTCCAAACCAGCAATAGTGTATTACTTTAGGTATCATAAATTCATCCTCGTCTTCCTTGTACTCTTAAATAACTAGGTCACAATATATATATATTCAGATTGTCTTTCTAACGATCTGCTTCCACTTTCTGATTACCCGCTTCTTATAATTATCAATCCAGTACAAATATGGCCATCCGATTGTTAACAAATGTAGTTCGCTACGATTTTTCGGCAACTCTTGCTCAACAAACCTATCTGGTAAGATTTCAAAGCATGCATCTTGTACAGACACTTTAACACGCATTTTACGCATTTGGAGATGAATATAAGCAAATTCTGTCTTCACAAGTTCACTACCATTCCACTCGATTCGCAAAACATTTCCATTATTCCAATAATACCGTGCCTTTTTATACATTTCATTAACAAAGTCGTGTTTAGAAACATCATAAAATGCTCTAATAAATTTTGCAGAAAAGACAGAAGGATTCATGCTCAAATCCTTTTCATAAATCCTTGCTCCATCTTCACGAAAAATGCTATGGACATTGTCATGACTATTACAGTCTTCATCAAACACAAAAATTTTGTCCGTTGTAAATGCTTCTTTATATAAAACACGTCCTTTATAAGACTTCATAAAGCGACGATTATTTTCATACGTGTTTTTATATATTGTCAAATGTCCCGCAGCGAACAATTTATCATAGTCCTCGTTCAACAATGGCGTAACATTTTTTTCGAGGTTTCCAAAAATCAAATCGCAATCACAGTGGCCCCAGTAATCAAAGTCCTTAATGTATTTCTCAAATAGAAACCCATAGGCAGGTTTGTAATCACATAATTTATATGCTGATTCAAGTACAATCTTAAATCCAAATTTTTCGTTAGCTATCTTACGTATTTCATCAAGTGTAGTTTTAATAACATGAACATTTTCTGGACAGGCATACTTAAACTCATTGTCAGTAAAAATCATCCATGTGTATGTAGGGTTGGCCTCACATGATTTAAGAAAAAGCGGGAAATAATTATTAAATTGTCCAAAGTAGGGTAAAATCAAGACACATCTTTTATTTTTCTTCCTCATCATCAAAACAATACCTCATAAATTCTTCATAATTAGAAAATTCAGGAGCATGTTCTTCCATATACTCAATTGACTGCTTTTCTGTATTGCCTAGCTTAAGCTTATTTGAAAACACATTGTTTATTAAAACGCTACTTTTTGTTTCAAACAGCATAAAGTACTCATGAAAAACCTCTGGATCGGGCCGACGTTTAAAACGCTCATAATACCTCTGAGCTAATTCTTTCGCTTCAGCCTTTTGTTTAGCGTAACGTTTGTCAAAGAATTCATTAATACTCATCAACTTTCTCGCTGGAACGCCCGCATAAACGCTGTCAGACTCGCAATCCTTTGTAACTAGACTCCCTGCTCCAACCACAACGTTATCGCCTATTTTCACATTTCTTTCTATAATTGTATTCATACCAATAAATACATTGTTTCCTATTTCGACTATACCACTAGCTCCAAGGACCCCCCCCGACAATTTTTAAGAACCGACCATGAATAATCGTGTGTTAAAATTTTTACACCCTCAGTAATCCTTACATGATCACCAATAGTAATCATCCACGGATACTGCTCATCAATTAGCGTCTTTGTCGGGACATATATAATGCAATCGCTTCCAATTTTCATTCCTATCGATCTTAAGTGTTCAATATAAGATGATGATTCTGCCTTATACCCATAAGCGGTCTTTCTCAAAATGCTTTTTATATTCACTTTAGCAATCCTCCTTAATTTCGTTGCTATCATACTGCATTGCTACAAAACCAATTGCCATTCCAAAATAAATTATATAAGCTGTATCCACTCGAATTGCTGAGCTGTGCCACATCAAAAAAATCATAGCGACTGTGAAAATAGCACTTGCAATCATATATGGCCGAATCGCATTAGGATACCTTTTTAACTTTGCCAACAACGTAATAATCAATGTAACAAAGAAAAACACGTACAATCCAAAACCGCCAATTCCGCATTCCAAATACGTCCATTGATTTGTAAACCAGCGATAATTATAGTCTCCATAAGCTCTGTAAAAGTCACTCTGTAAAAATGAAAATGCAGATGTGTCACAATTACCAATACCCAAACCAAACCACTCTTTAATCGGAGTTCTCAGGAATAAATTATTAATCACTTGGAATGATCCGACACGTGGAATTCTATACCCCTCATCAAAAGTCGCAGTTGCATAATCCATAAAATTCTTTTTATTAAAAAGAATATTCAACATATCCGGTGCCAAACGATCAACCAAATTGATAACAACCACAAAGCCCAGTAATAAACCAACTAGAATACCTAACTTTCTAACTGTAAGACCTTTTTCAACATATTGATTAATCAGTGCTGACAAAATAATGCATAACACGGCCAACATTAACATCATCTTTTCCTCAGCCATTGCACCTAGCATAAATGTAGCCGCAATAATAAACGCAAATTTTTTGAATGTAGTTTTTTTAGCAAAATAAAGGCTTGAGTAAAAGCATAAAAGCAACAGGCAGAATGGATTCAAGCCACCACCGCCCCAAAAAATTCCTCCACCAAAATCATCGCTAAAAAGCCCAAGGACAAAATACTTATATATACCAACAAGCGCATTAAGTATTTGTGACGCAAAATAAAATCGAATCACTTTTTCGACATCATCAAGTGTAAAAAAGAGAATTACTCCAAAAAACAATATAAAATAGCGGCAGAGATTTCTTATTCCCCAAAAAATGAGCAACGGTTTTACATAATTTATTCCAGCGCCAACCATTAAAAACAGCAAAAGTGCAATCAAAATATAGAGAAGAGGGGCGCATCGATTTTTAATCTCCTTAATATACTTTGCTTCAAAGTAAAGCAACATCAAATTCAAAACATCACACAAATAGAATGTTGAAAGGCTAATACCAAACAAACTATACGCTACAGAGAACACAATGCATGCGTATAGTATCCAAAATATGCACTTCTTTGGTGTAACTATAAATAATTCTCTTCGCATACTTTTATCTCCCTAAATATTGTTGAGCTCTTATCAACACGATAGTGCTGAAACTCATCTTATGTCTAATACAAAAATGAATCATTCTTCTTGCTCTTGAAAAACTAGCATCTGGTACCATCCATACAATTTTTTGAACCATCTTATTTGTACACATTTGGGAAATCGAACGATGGATTTCTTTAACACCAATTTCTTTTACACAATTGACTTCGCTTTTCATACAAGCAAGCAAGTTATCCAAAAAAGGTCTTTTAATCCTGTATCTCACTTCATCGCTGTAGACATCTGATGCACATAATTCTTCTAAATGCAGTTGAAATGCGACAAGCTTTTCAAAGCGATCTGGCTTATATACATGTGTAAGCGACTGGTCATTTTCGCAATAATAATAATATGCCTTATGTACAACATTAACACTATGTACATTCGGCATGAGTTTCATTAGCGAATACACATCTTCACTAATATACTTTCTTTCGGAGACAAAATGGAAGTTGCATTCTGCCAATAGTTGTCTTCTATATAAGCAACTCCACGCGCTCATTAACAAGTCACTGGCTGTTCCTGTTTTAGGATCTGTACAAATCAACTCTGGTAGGAATTTTGATAAAACTTCTTCACCTTCATACTTTTCCAACGGTGTTTTTGGAATAAATGTTTTGGTAATATTTCCCTGTCTATCAACGTCATGATGTCCAAATTCAATCAAATCTGGATTATCGGAAATTATGACTGTATATAATTCTTCAAACAGTCTTGTATCAATATAGTCATCACTATCAAAAAAAGCAATATAATCTCCAGTAGCAACATCTAAGCCAGAATTTCTCGCCTCACCCAGACCAGCATTTTTTTTATGTACAACCTTAATACGATCATCAACTCTTGCCCAATTATCACACATTTGTGGGCAATTATCCGGAGAGCCGTCATCAACAAGAATAATTTCAAGCTTTTTGTAGGTCTGATTCATGACACTATCAAGGCATCTATTCAGATATTTTTCCACATTATAAATTGGCAGTACAACACTAAATTTAATTTTTTCTTCTGTTTGCTTCATCATATTCTCCTCATAGATGCGCTAAACTGTATTTTCATACAGCAGTACTACAATTACATATCGTTAACAATAATTCTATACTTCTCATCCCATGTTAGCTTACTGTTCACATATTTATAACCATTTAGTCCCATCTGCTTTGCCAGTTCTTTGTCCTGTCCTAATGTTACAATTGCTTTGCACCAGTCTTCCTTGATGCCTTCAAGTGCCTGGTCCGTATTTACGAATACACCGCAGTCAACTTCTTTTAGCAGCCTACAAAAACTTGTATCAAATGCAACTATTGGCACTGCATATGCCATTGCCTCGAGCAGCACATTTCCACTTGTTTCTCTAAGACTCGGCAAAACAAAAACATCTGCCTGCTGATATGCTTCAGCAATTTGATTCAGCGGACGGTTACCCATTAATTTTACATTTTTTCCAATACCACTATCTGCTATTTGTTTTTCAATTAATGCATGATCATCGCCATCACCAAAAATCAAGAGTTCCCAATTCATATCGGTAGGCATCAAAGAAAGAGCGTCAACAAGAAAAGCTATTCCTTTTTTTCCAATCAATCTTCCTACAAAAACGATTTTGAGAATATCGTTGTTTCCTTTCCGAATAGGAAGATTTTTGTATTCATCTCTTAATGCCAACTCCGGCATTAATGGCACATCTTTTCCTACGATGCGAGAAATTTGCTTTTGAGTTTCATTATTTATGCAATATATCTTATAATATGAGCGCAGTGCTTTCTTATAAAAGGGATTCCATGAACAGCTCTTATTTACAAACTCTCTAAAACTCGCAACCAGTTGATTCTTTTCATAGACCTTCAATGGCCTTGGTGTTACCTGCGCACCTCCCATTGGCCCCCAAATCACCTTTGCACCTTTAGCCTTATATAACTCACTTGGGATTCTGTAATCATTCATAGTAACATGATGAATTACATCAAAATGGATTCCTGAATGTTTAACCCAAAGCCATGCCCAATGCTGCCATAAAATATAATACATATGATGAAAAGCGGAATGCTTTTCTCTGAACCAGTTA
>JABLTO010121349.1_pt1 | contig 11016 bp, 15 predicted proteins | sample 7160091 | NCBI WGS metagenome assembly JABLTO01 (sample SAMN14651225, study PRJNA627086) | human gut metagenome | isolation source: feces | host: Homo sapiens
AGTATATGATACAATAACTAACAGATTAACAACAGATAATCCGCAGGAAGAAGATAAAGAAAAAAAGCTGCCAGTATGCTGATTTCTGACGCACCGACTGCTGACAGCGGAACTGCACATGCAATTGACCAGGGAATCAACGGTGCTATGACTACAGCACTGTCCTCCAGATATCCGGCCATTTTTTTCTGATCTTCTTCTGTTTTTTCGCACAGCTGTCTTGTAAGCATGATGGCAAGTGTCTGATTACATGCCACAATACTCGTAATAACGGCAGTTACAAATACTGCAAGAAAAGGGAATGTTTTTTCAGCAAGTTCTTCCACAATTTTCTGTACACGATCCAGAATTCCTGTCTCCTGAAATATTTCTGAATATGATGAAGAGATACATACAATTGCCCCGACCTTGATCATGGAAACAATGCCTCCGCCATTCAACATGGCCGCCATTGCCGCATCACCGGAATGAAACCCGGTTATCAGAAGCTGTGGAAGCTCCTGCCAGCTTATACCCTGTGTAAAGACACATACAGGAACTGCCGTCAGAATACTTGCAAGCATTGAAATTTTTACCCCTGCCTGCAGCACAGACAATATCAGTATTACAACAGCAGGAAGAAGCGCAATCCAGCTGATCACAAACTGTCCGTTAAATATATGTACGAGATCCGGAAGTTCTGCGCTGTGCCCGGCTCTCATACTTATCGCTCCATAGAGAATACAGCTCAGAACAAATGGTACTGCGGCACTTTTTATCATCGTTTTTATGTTCTGATAAATATTGGTTTCTGTCAATTCCGCAACAAGAAGCGCACTTGTCGATACCGGCGAACAGCGGTCACCAAAATATACACCTGAAAGAATTGTCCCGCCTGTAAGCCATGGACTGATTTTCAACGCAGACGCCATCGTTGCACAGACTACACCAATAGTTGCCGCTGTTCCAAGTGCAGTTCCTGTCAGTACAGAAACCAGGCAATTCAGCAGAAAAACCATAAGCAAGAACACAGATGGCTGTATAAACCGGACTGTATAACAGATCACTGCCGGAATTGTTCCTGCTGCACGCCACAGAGCAGTCATCATTCCGATCAGCACAAATGTGATCAGAATATTTTTTACTTTATATATTCCCTCAAAAGCCATATGCCCAAGCTCTTTCCATGAATAGCCTCTGCTTTTTCCATAGCCCATAAAAAGTACAAAGCCGGCCAGAAGTGCATATATAATAGAAGCTTCTGATACAATACACAGGATCAGGAAAGCACAGAAGATTCCAAGAATCAGAAATTCCATAAATTACACCTGCTTTTCAAAAGCCTCTTTAATACTGTCATAATGAAGAAATATTCCTTCTTCTGCAAAGGCTTTAATCTGATCCAGTGTAGCAAACATATATCCATCTGTTTCCTCGGCCTGAAGGTTCAGATCTTTTTCATCAATATCCATAATGAAGCGATATACGTCTACAAAATAGTTATCACCTTCTCCGGGATTTTCTCTTTTATATGTAAAAAGATAGCCACCCTCAGCTTCCGATGCATCCAGTCCGGTTTCTTCCTTCACTTCACGAAGGACTGCATCTTCTGAAGCTTCACCTGCCTGTGCTGCTCCACCCGAAACTTCCCACCAGCCAGGAGCCCATGCTTTTGTCATAACTCTTTTTGTAATAAGGAATGTTCCGTCAGGCCTTCCAATCACTCCAAGCACAGTAAGATGATATTCTCCTTCTTTCAGACACCAGTCATTGCGTTTCATTGTTCTGCCTGTCGGTTTTTTATCTGCATCATAGATATCCCATAATTCCATTTTGATATCTCCCTGTTCTTCTATTTAATTAAATATGCATTGACGATCTCGCCGTAATATGCAACATGTGTATCTTTATTTGCTCCCGTAGAAAGACTGTCAACATCCTGTGGATAAAATTTTACCCTGTCCTCTTCCGTCATAGCAGCCATGTCCTGTTTCTGTTTGTAGATCACTTTGCATTCCAGTGTCAGTGGCAGTTCTTTTATTCCCGGTGTGGAAACCATCTCAGGCTCCACATAAGTAAATCCAAGTTCTTTCGCTTTATCTACTTCTCTTCCTGATTTTGAACCGCAAAATCCAAGAATTTTCTTCGCACTGTCATCAACAGGAATGCTGACTGTAAATTCACCATTCTTTTCCAGAAGGCTTCTGGTAAAACGGTTTTCTCTGATAAAAGTAACAAAAACAGGTTTTCCCCATTCAATTCCGGTCATGCCCCATGAAATTGTCATGGAATTTACTCTGCCATCGGCTTTTCCTGTAACAAGGACACCCTTTCTGACCCTTTTCAGAATTTCTCCCATATATTCATATACATCTATCTTTTCCTTCATTTAAGATTTCCTCCTGTAGCTTTTTCTTTATCATAATAAAGTAAAAAAGTATCCTGCGCAAGTGTATAATTATCATACTTTATTTTTTTTGCCAGTGCATTGCTGTCTGCACCATTTTTATTTTATGTCATAAAATATATGGAAATAACTTTTATGGCAGAAAGGATTTGTTCATGGAAAATTATCAGATGAACCGTCCATGCGGTCGCCCATATAATGCAACCTGCGGAATGGCCAGAGAAATGATGTCAGGACAGCAGTGTTCCTGTCGCTCTTCTTCCGGAAAAAAGCCAATGCCGTCTTCTTCATCCTGCTCATGTCAGTTTCCGGGAGTCAAGAGCAATGATCCGGAAATGTATACACATATAGATCAGATGGAACCCGCTATGGCATATATACCCTGTCAGAAATTTACCACAGTTTATGACCTTGGCTATGCCCTGAAAGCAGGAACTGTTTTTCCTCAGATGTGTAAACCATTTTGCGGAAGGAGGGGCATGCAGAGATGATGTATCGAAATTCCTGTACTCCCAGAGAAAAGCTTCTGAACCGTATTAATGAGGTCAGTTTTGCCGTTGATGATATTCTTCTCTATCTTGATACTCATCCCGGCTGCCAGGAAGCTCTCGCATTTTATCAGGACTGTGCCCGGGAGCGCCAGCAGCTGATGAAAGAATATGCCCAGTGTTATGGACCTCTTACCATTGATGATGCACTGGAATCTGATAGTAATACCTGGAAGTGGGTTGAACAGCCATTTCCATGGCAGATGGAAGGAGGGTGCAGATAATTTATGTGGAATTATGAAAAAAGGCTCCAATACCCGGTAAATATCAAAACTCCCAATGCCAAAATCGCACAGTATATCATGAGTCAGTACGGTGGCCCGGACTTCCATACCCTATAATGCAAAAAATTGACATTTTGAGATGATACAATATTCCCGGCAGTGGGTACCTGCCGGGTTGTTTTCTTACTTTTTATCAATCCATTTACAAATATAATGTGCTACAATGTTGCCAGCTAATATAATGAAAAATAATCCTACATATTTCATCAATTTCACCTCCAAGCTTATTGTGCCTGTATTATACCACAGTTTATGAGGGTGTCATATATTTTTTATCCAAAAATCTGGTTGACTTTTCGGATTTAATAGCATATGATAAAAACAGCTAAAGAAAGAGATTATATTTGTCATGGGCAAAGCAATACACCCGGAAGTCTCGCACACTTCCGGGGGTTTTTGTTCCGTTTATGTAAGGTGGCTTAAACCTTTAGGCTGTTACTGCCTGTCGTTCCTGTCCAGCCATTTACAAATGAAGTAGCTAACAACATTTGCCACGACAGAAACAAAGAAAGAAATTATAAAATTTGTCACAGGACTTCACCTCCTTCCTGCTGGAGGTTCGGCAGCTTTTATAGCATATCATATTTCAGTGTAAAGTGCATCTCTTTTCGATTAATTACTGCTTTTTGATATACGTTGCAGATACAAAGCCATAGTATTTACCGGCAATCCGGATATAGTACCAGTTGGATTTATCTGCAGCTTTAATGGTATCACATACGTCCACCAGATTTCCTTTCTTCAGGAGCGGCCACTTCTTGATGGACGGATTCTCTTTACCTGCCCAGGAACGGACATTCAGTTCTGTTGCGGTGACTTTTCCTACCCATTTCGGCGTCTTACTCAGAGTCTTCGCTGTCTCTGTAGATTTCTGATCTGTTCCCGTTCCATAATCAATCCATACATAACCGTCAATGTCTCTTGAAGTCAGTTTGTATTTCTTGTTCCTGCAGGAGCCACCGTTGGCGATCACTCCGGAAGCACTGGAAGTATTTCCTTCGTTGGTGTATACGTAAGTAGTGTCAAATTTCCGCACAGAACCAATATGTGCGCCGTTCCGGAAGATGATCAGTGCACCTTTCTTCGGTGTTTTCTTCCAGGTACCTTTTGTCTGTGCATGTCGTGTAACATTTCTACAGTTATAAAAACCGCCTCCCATGATCTGGAGGGCTTTTGCAAGGCCAAATACTTTTACCAGTTTCCAGAACTGGTATACAGCACACCATGGCTGCCCCTGACACCCCGGCTGTCCCCAGGAGTTTACATCACGGGCAAACTTTGTATAATTATTGTAACCGGTATTCTTCTGGAAATCGTCCAGATATGCTGCTGATTTCTTTTCCAGATATGGGGTGCCTGTCGTTTCACCGGCATAATAATCCCCAAGGTCTGTGAATTCTTTTAACTTATCCACCGTAGTTTTCTCCTTCTTCAGTTCTGTTTTGCTGTAATCCTTATAAAACACATTCCTGTCTACTTTTCCGGAAATACCCGGAATCACAGCCTTACTACTGTACTGCCAGCCAATTCCAAAATCCGGCCGGAGCCGTTCCACCAGAATCCCCTTGTCATTAGCAGGATAGCGAGCAATCCAGAAATCATATTTTTTCAGATGAGAGCAGATCACAGTGTTGTACCAGTCCAAATTACAATAAATTCCGAATTCATAGCCTGCTGCCACAATGATCTCCCGGAAAGCCTCAGCCATCTTGTGGATACTCTCAGCACCAAGGCGGCGCTGTGAATTGTGTTCCAGGTCCAGGAACACCGGATACTGGATCTTCCGGCCGTTCAGAATGCTTACGATCTTTCTTGCTTCACTCTGTATCTCTGCTATGTTCATTGCATAAGAATACCGGTACACGCCAACAGGAATCTTATTTTCCGTACAGCCTTTGTAGTTGGCTTCAAAATACGGGTCGATCACGTTTCCTGCTTCCGTGATCCGGATAATAGCGAATCCCATTCCATAGGCCGCCACTTTTTTCCAGTCAATCTTTTTCTGCCATGCAGAAACATCAATACCTTTGATTTCCATAAGAATCCCTCCTAAGAATCAAAAAAGAGGACGATCACTCGCCCTCAGAATCTTTATACTTTGTTCTGTCCCAGATGGATTTTACCTTCTCCCAGCCGCCTGTCGAAACCAGATATACAATAAATGCGGCAACGAAAGAAGCAAAAATATAATAGCCTGTGATTGATACTTTATAATATGCGCACAGAAACGCCAGCGTTACAGGACACAGGATCAGTGATGTGACAAGCGCCACAACACTTGTGGGGATTTTCTTAAGCCCCGGCATCTCTTTGATCACCTGAACAATAATTGATACCAGGAAGGCAAGCACGCCGATCAGCGCCAGTCCATAAGTTACATATTGCATCATTACATTAATATCCATGATCATTCTCCTTTTTCTTTAAATGCAATTCATCAATTTCTTTTTTCATTTTTGTCACCATACTATTCCCGCCCAGCTCATGATATGCCTGGTACATCTCATTAAAGTTTTCGTAGGCATACGAAGGGATACTGCCCTCTTTCATGTACTTTGTGTGATATTCGATCAGCTGTACACGAAGCAGAAGCATGGTTCCCTTACTGTTTGCGTCCCGGTCCTTTTTCTGGTTCTTCAGAAGCCAGACGATATACCCCAGGATCACAGGCAGGACAATGGTGTAGGTCTGCATAAGTATTTCTTTCAATATTTCACACTTTCTCCGGTTGCGCCGGCGCAAATTTACTTAAATTGAAAGAATTTATGGTGCTGCTCTAATCATATTAAAAACTGACAGATAAAGAATTAAACACGAAGTTAGGAAAAACAGCCAAGTTTTATCCAGCCAGTGCATTTACAGAACCAGCTGACAACACTTATCATGGTATGAGATTCGGTGGTATTGCATGGAATGATATTGAAAACTTAAAATTCGTGCCAGACAACACCAGCTATCTGCATTACTTTACATTTCCTGAAGGAACATATGTTGTAACTATCAATATATTTACAGATACGTCCATTACCAGTGAAACATCGGCCGCCTTTAAAATACTGGTAGATGATAAAACTGTATACAACCCATTCTTCCGATGGAAAGATCAGTATCAGAGCTTACAATATACCTGTATTGTAAAAGGTAAAAAGTTTCAGCCGTTGATCAATGTTGGAAAATCTGTCCAGCTTCAGGCGGCCGCTGAAAGAACCTTTGTAAGCTTTATGAGAATTGGATAAAATCTACAGCTAAAATCAAGCTGTACCTGATGCATACAATATTGTAAGTGTTACCTTTATTTTTGCTGTTGAACTTGCGAAATTCTTTACAGTAACAACAATTCCTCCGCCAGATAAAGCATTGTAACTGTATTCATTTACAAATGAATACCAACCACCATTGGAGCTTGCGTTACCAAAATTGCAATTTACAGGAATTCGGTTAAATCCTGCAAGACCAGTTAATTGATCGAATGTAATATCTTTGGTTCCATTAGCAGGAATCTCAATATTATCAATTGTCTGGGAACGTATTTTACAGACATTTCCTAACTTCGTGTTTATATCATTAATCCCCAGCTTCGATTTCCAGAAATCAACCATTTTTGCTATTGTTGTTTTCTTGAGAGTATTCCCCTCTGCTATGATCATTGTATCTGTATCTGCAGGCGTATCTTTGCTGGATAACGCCTCCATCAGTTTTGTTTTTATTGATTCTGTCATATGGTCCTCCTATTCTTCTGTCCGTAATGCCGAATCATCAGCTGTTGCCATTGCTGTAGTGTCACCGGTATCTAATACAAATAAAACCGGCTGGATATCCACTGCGATCAGAAACGCCCTGCCTGTCTCGACCGGATTCGGGCTCATTTCCACACTTTTTATATATACATTTGCTTCCATTAGTTCACCCTCAGCTGTACCACATCGACCCACGTTTCATCAGCAATTACATAAATATATTTAAGCCTGTACCGGCCGGTCTGTTTTGGCTGGATCAGCACGTCAAGGACATGCCCTTCAATCGTCACATCTCCATCTGATTCAAGAACCATCTTATCTGTATCATCGTCTCGCCGATACAGCTCATACTTTGCAGATTTTATTGCAAACGGGATATTCTCACCGCATACGGGTCTTACTTTACTGCAGATATGCACTTTTTCCCCTACATCAAAATAAATATCAGCCACATATTTTATACTCAACTGTAAAGCCTCCTTTTAACCCTGTAAGGCAGTTATCAATCTCCGCATCACCTGTGAAACCTCTTTCAATAACTGTCATGGTCATTTTGTGTCCTGTAATCGCAAACAGCACCTTGCAGACATAAGCGGTAAGCCCGTTATCTTTTTCCGCATACAGGTCTACGATCCATTCTCCCTCAAGATTAACGGGGACATATGCTTTCCATATGCCCCCGCTCTCCTGCGTGAATGAGATTTCCTGTCCATTTGCGTGACCGTAAACCCTCGTTATCATGATCAGTCAGTAACTTCTACGCTGATAACAAATGTCTTACCTGCATCAACCGGATTCGGTGTAAGAGTGACGCTCTTAATAACAGGCGCACCTGTATCCAGTTTGACTGTTCTGGTAACTGTGGTAGTTTTTCCGGCTCTGTCGGTTGCAACAATCGTAATTGTATTATTACCGTTTGTAAGGGTAATAGTCTTGGACCAGGAACCATCACTGTTGACTGTAACAGATGCACCATTGGCGGTAACTGTAACCGGTTTGGAAGTAACATCGTTTGTGGTACCTGTTACGGTAAGGGAACTCTGATTTGTAACGAGACCTTCTGCCGGAGATGTTACGTTCAGTGTTGGCGGGATAGTATCCACTGTGAAAGTTACACTCTTTGCAGATGCTGCGTTTCCATCGTAGTCAGATGCAGTTGCAGTGATGGTGTACTCACCGTCTCCGAGAGCTGTCTTTGGTGTGTAGCTGCACTCATAGCCGCCAGAAACTGCAGTCTTGGTAATATCTGCTGCTGTAACAGCTTTACCGTCAACTGTAAGTGCAATTGTGTCAGGATTAACTCCTGAATCATCATCTGTAACTTTCCATGCAATCTTCGGATTCGCATTTGTAATAAATGCAGATGCTGTCGGGTATGTAATAGTGATCACCGGAGCAACTTTCTCTTTGACCTGCAGTCTGAGGGAGCTTCCCAGTGTAGCATCTGCTGCATCTTTTGTTGTCACGTTTCCTGCATCATCAGTTGTTTTTACGGATACGCCATAATAATGCCCCGACTGGTTATAACTGGACTTTGAAGGTGCCGTGATAGTCGCTTCGTATTTTCCTGTACTATTGTTGAGTGTCAGGTTATAAACCTGGCCGTTAATCGTTGCCTGTACTGTTTTTACTGCCATTTTCTTTCTTCCTTTCTGATATGAAAATTATTCTGTTGTTTCTGCTGTTGCAAGTACATTTCCAAGTACCTTCAGAATTGCTTTTACCTGTTCTTCCAGAGCTGTGACCCTGGAATTATCTGTTAAACCTTTACATTTTTCTGCCTCCTCCTGCGCCGCTTTGGCTGCTGCCACTGCCTGTTCTGCTGCTGCCTGCGCCTGTTCTGCTATTGTTTCTGCATTTCCGGCTGCTGATTCTGCACGCTGTGTCGCTTCCTCACATGCCTTCTGAGCCGCTCCTACAGATTCTTTGATATGTTCGTCAACAACTGTGCCTGCTGCCGCTTCAATGTTTTGCTTCATATCATCATAAGTAGCCATGCGTTTCACAATACCCGGTAAGAAACACATATACACTGCACGGCCATCATCTGCGTTCGGATCTCCTTCTGTGACCGTTGCCCATTCGCCCGTCAGAAGCTTCTGCGGGTCAAACTTGTTATACGGTCCTTTTCTTGTCTGTATTGCCATCTCTGCCTCCCTGGATCAGTTTGACTTTGTCACTATGCATCCATCTCTTACAATTATCTCTTTATACGAAACTGTGCTTCCATTCACATCAGTTACAACCTTAAGCGTTCCTGTATATCCCGTATAATTTTTAGCCACATAACACAACCTTCCTTCTACCCGTTTAGTAGATATTCCATCTGGATAAATATGTGTTTTATCACGATCATCAAACAACTGAATTTCATCAATTGATCCTTGGCTACTAATCACGGCACCATCTTTTGAAAGACTGTCTTTTTCAATCTTCCAGCCTGCAATTGTTCCTTCTGTGGCACTCACTTTTCCAGAAAAAGAGCCTCCTGCTGCCTCTAAGTTTCCATTAAAAGTCCCTCCTGCCGCACTCAGGTTTCCTGAAAACGTTCCTTTAGATGCCTGTATGCCATCTTTATCCCAGGTTCCAATTATATTTCCATTTTCGTCCAGAACTTTCAGTTCACCATTCCCATTCCCTTTTCCTCCCAGTGTCAGTGTTCCACCAGAAGCCCAGTCCCAGTGGATACCGATCACGGAAAGAATATTAAGGGCTGCATTTCCGGAAGAATCAAAACCATTCTTCCAGGAGGTTGTTGAATCTTTTCCAGTATAGTTCCGGGTTACAAAGAATCCGTCAATGCCAGACTTGTATACGATCTTTGATTCTGCAAGTTTAGGTTTGTCATGACGGTATACAATCAGGGATCCATCTTCCTGCTTTACCGCTGTCTGATAGAATCCCAGGGTGTTTGCCGCAAGCTGGTTCATCTGCTGGACAGCGAGATCGTAAGCTGACATGGAAATATCCATTTCTTTTTTGGCTGCATCAAGGATTTTTGTTGCGGCACTGTATCTGGTAAAAATCTTTTCTGTAGGTGTTTCTGCTGTTGATGCCACTGTCTGTGCTCCACCCAGATTAAATGTCGTATCAGTAATAACAGTTGTATACGCTGTCAGTTTTCTGGGTGTGACCACAGCAGAGTCCCCGGCTTCAATGGCCGGATTGGATTGAATCGAAATGCTGAGCGGCCGGAACGGTTTGTTGATGATTTTTCCCCCGATATGCTTTGCAACCTGTGCCAGTGTTCCAGTACGTATCAGTGGATTATCTTTAATCTCCAATGCATAGGAATCTGTTCCATACAGATATTTTTCTTCGGAATTATCCTGTTTTATTGTTATCTGAACCCCTGTGACATTCACATCGGATCCGTTTACCGAACTGCTGTACAGATCATAGAAATGATGGTAGGCATCTGTGTCAGAAAGCCCTCCACTGTCATATTCCTCTCCATCGCTGTAATCATCAAACGTTCCGCCATCAAAGGAATCTCCGGAAACATATTGTGATGTTGAGACAGTGTCAAAAACGCCTCCGTCCATCCCCCCTGATGATCCGACTGAGAAATCATACCAGCCAAAAGCCAGCCTTCCCAGATGATTGATTCTGGCATAACAACCCATGATCTGTGCACAGTACGAAATCACATCTCTGAACGTGAGGTTTCCTTCCGGTTTACTGTTGACCCTGTAATTTCCCATCTCAACAGTACTGGCGTCATATGCCACCTGGCACGTCCTGCAAGCATCTGCAATGATCTGCTGTATCGTTGCTGGATATGAAAGAGAACTGTCACTGTATGGCCGGTCAAAAAACAGCATGGCATCATATGCCCTGATCTGCAGTGTTGATTCTCCGAAAGTTGCTTTATAAACCCTGTAAGAGCCTTTTTTCAGGTCCTCCCATGTATCGTTTTCAAGCTTTAAACCAATCACTGCCTCAATATCTGCATCTTCAAAATCATAACCATCGTACTGTTCACCAGAATCATCAAGGGTGATATCATATTCTTTTATGACTGCTGCACCGATCTCAAATTTTCCGGAAGCAGATGTTGC
>JABLTO010241970.1_pt1 | contig 11013 bp, 10 predicted proteins | sample 7160091 | NCBI WGS metagenome assembly JABLTO01 (sample SAMN14651225, study PRJNA627086) | human gut metagenome | isolation source: feces | host: Homo sapiens
GAAACAATTCTTATCAGGAAGAGGGACACATGCAAACCAGTAAACATTTCCGACTTTTGAACATCCGTATCGACATTCTGTTTGCCATTTTTTTGGTTTTACAGCCTATCTTTGATATATATCGCACTTTTTGGGGCGATACCTTCTCTATCGGCCCCTTTGCCATAGAAGAGTTCGTCAATTTAGGAATGCTGGGCTTGTTATTTCTCATTTCTCTGCTTCAGACGATTCACCGGAAACAGAGTAAAAACCTGCTTCCCTATGGTCTTTATTTCGCCCTAATTGCTGTCTACCTGGTGCTGCATTGTACCAATATTCAGCAGTTTGACCAGTCAATTTTACCCGCTGCCTCCATTCATCTGTTTACAGAATGCTATTATATTTTCCGCGCTTATCTCTGTCCGCTGCTGCTGATGTTCCTGTTTTGGAAAAACGGCATGGAGGATCTTCTGTTCGCGCGTACTATCAAAGTAATTACCTGCATCATTTCAGGAGTTATTGTCGTTACCAATTTGCTGGGGATCTCACTTGTCGCTTATAGCGGTGAAAATCAGCAAATCGCAGGCAGTATCTTTTCCTGGCCAATGTTGACTCCTTCCATGACAGAAGCAGAGTTGGCCATGTATACCTCAAAAGGCTGGTTCCAATCCTCTAATCAGATCAGCGCGCTTCTTTTCTCTCTTTGCCCGATTATCGTCAAAGAAGTAATCAAAAAACCTTCCTGGAGCAACAGTCTATTGCTTACGCTGCAAGTGATTTCCATGACTATGCTGGGCACACGCACGGCATCTTTAGGCTGTATTCTGGTCATTGTGGCCATGACGCTCGTCCTGTTGGCACTGCATATTCTGCATTTGGAACGAATCCGCAAGGTGCGAGCACTGCCCATTTTACTTTTAATCGTCCTCCTGGGGAGCCTGCTCAGCTACTGTTCGCCCGGGCAATTGAGCAAACGCCTCAACGAGCAGGAAGCAATTATCGAGCGGCCTGAAGCAGAGGAGGCTAAACCTTCCGGTCAGAACTCTGTTTCACTGGCAGAATATCTTGAAGAATATGCCTATAATTATTATATCAACGACTGGTTCTTGGAAATTTACCCCGTTTCCGGGGACGAAGCCTTTTGGAGAGAAGTGATCGCTCGGGATCGCACTCTGAATATGGATAACCGCTCGTTTAAAATCGAAATGCTGCAGCGTATTAAGGAACGCAATGCCCGCACAGATGATACTTTATATGGCATGGGCTATACCAGCAATGTTCCTTATACAGAACGCGATTACGTATATCAATATTATATTTTCGGCATTCTGGGCGTTGTACTTTTGATGGGACCTTTCCTTTTTGCCCTTGGCTACGGAGGGCTGCGCCTGCTGCTTCATCCGCGGCAATATCTGACATTGGAGAATTGTGCTCTGTTAATGGCGCTGGGATGTATGCTTTGCATCGCCTTTTTCTCCGGGCATGTTTTTGGCATTCTGATCAATATGCTGTTTCTTGGAACCTATGCCGGCAAATTATTGTCTAATTTAAAAACAAGTCGTGTTTGTGAGGATTCGCAGGTATGAAAATCGTATTTTTGCAAAATACCATCGATGCGCAAGGCGGCATCCTTACAGTAAATCGCACTTTGGCTCAGGCATTTCAAACCCAGGGAGATCAGGTTTTCTTTGTCAGCCTGCGCCATGCGTTAGTTCGTTCGCCCATTGAATATCCTGCACCGTCAGAAATAATCAACGATGCCCGGGAATGGAGTTGCCCACGCCTGAGCGAAGCCTGGGCTCTGCTGCGCAAGGGAAAAATTTTTCGCGGGTTACAACTGTTGGGCAAACGAATAGCCTACGACTATACTCTGCATCGGGATTATCGAGCCTGCCAGGCACGCCTGCTGCAGCTTCAACCGGATATCATCATCAATTCTCACTATGAATTGCTGGATTGCATCCCTGCTTCTCTGCTGCCTCGCACGATTAACCATTTTCATACCAGTTTCGGGCAGGTGCGACAATTACGCAGCTACCAGAAGATTTTTAAGCGTTACAGCAATAAACTAGGAAAATTTGTCTGGCTGAGTAAGGCTTCCTGTGCAGAAGCGCAGAAATTCGGTCTGCAAAACAGTCTTTGCATTTATAACCCCCTTTCCTTTCATAGCCCTGAATCTGCCGATCTTGGCAAGCATCGCGCTTTGTTTTTGGGGCGCTTTTCGCCGGAAAAGCGATTGGATCTGGCCATTCGGTTATTTCAGCAGGCTGCCTCCATGCAGGCAGAGGATTGGGCGCTGGATATTTATGGGATTGGCGATCTGGACGCTGCTTTACAGCAACAAATCGAGCAGGACTCTCGCATCACCTATTGCGGCAGTACCACAACACCGCAAAAAATTCTTTTACAACACAGCATTTTTCTGTTGACTTCCAGCTTTGAAGGCATGCCACTGGTAGTGCTGGAAGCCGGTGCCTGCGGTGTTCCTACCATAGCCTTTGACTTTGGAGAAACAGCACCAGAAGTCATTCATGATCGTTCAACGGGTCTGCTTCTGCCGGCAGGCGCAGAAGATGCCTATGTCTCCGCACTTGCTGCTCTTATGGAAGATGCATCTCTGCGCCGGCAGCTGGGAAGTAATGCCAAGGCATTTTCCCAGACTTTCGAAATGGAACGCATCTTAGGGGAATGGAATCAGCTATTTGCAAAAATTTGTCGGGAGGAAGCATGATTATGACGAGTTTAAGCGTCGTTGTACCTGTTTATAACGTAGAGCAATATTTGAGTCAATGCCTGGAATCACTTCTCCGCCAGCAAGTAAACGATCTGGAAGTAATTCTGGTCAATGATGGTTCAACAGATGACAGCCAACGGATTATAGACGATTATGTTCACAAATATCCCCAAATCTTTCGGACAATTTCCCAGTCAAATCAGGGGCAGGGTTCTGCGCGCAATGCCGGAATACAGCTTTGCAGCAAAGAATACCTGACTTTTCTGGACAGTGATGATTATCTGGCAGAGGGCGGGTATCAAAAAGTATTGTTGGCCATGGAGCAGGATGCCTGTGACATCGGCGTCTTTGAATGCAATTGGGTATACCCGGATGGGCGTCAGGAGTTTCGCCCTTCCTTACCGCAGTTTCTTCCGGATTTTACGCCGCAGAACTATGTGCTTTCCCATTGTTCTCCCTGCAATAAGATTTATCGGACTTCCCTCTGGAAAACCAATGACCTTCGTTTTCCCATTGGCTTTATATATGAAGACCTGGCTTTGATTCCCTCTCTGGCGGCGTTTACTTCTAACATCCGGTTATACCCGCAGAAAATCTACTTCTATCGGCAGCGTGAAAATTCCACTATGCTCCCCACCTGTTATTCGCCGCATCTTCTGGATATCATCCCCGCCTGTCAAAATGTCTATCAGCTGCTGCACGGGAAGAACTTCGAATCAGAGTTGGAATATCTGATGCTTTTTCAGCTTTGCTACTATGCATCTTTTCGCTTCTTTGTTTTCGACAAATTCGAGGAAATTCGCTCCTGTATCAACGCTCTGGAAGAGATGTATCCTCATTGGCAAAAAAATGCCTATTACCGGAAACGTCCTTTCCTTTTCCGTTTTTACTGCAATCTGCTGAAAAACGGACATTTCCGCCTGGCCAAATTACTGGCGCGTATGAAAGAACAACATTAATTTTCAAGGAGATTTGGTGCATTTTTGCAAACCAACGCAGTTACTATGAAAAGCCTCAGCGTGATCGTACCTGTTTATCGAGTGGAACAATATCTTGCCAAATGTCTGGACAGTATCCTGGCGCAGAATGTCCCGGATATGGAAATTCTGGTTGTAGATGACGGCAGCCCGGATGATTGCTATACCATTATGCAGCGCTATGCGCAGGCATATCCGGAGCAAGTCCGCATTTTTCAAAAGCCAAACGGCGGGCTCAGCGATGCCCGCAATTTTGGGCTGTCTCATGCAGAGGGAGAATACATTGCCTTTGTAGACAGCGATGATTTTCTTGCCGAACATATGTATGCCACTATGCTGGCTAAAGCCCGGCAGCAGGATTTTGATCTGGTCGTATGTGATCTCAATTATGTATTCCCCGGCGGACGCATACAACCGGCTTCCTGCAATCTCTCACAGGATATTTTTACAGAAGAAGAGATTAAGAAAAGCATGATTTCGCTCTATCCCGCCGCTTGGAACAAAATATATCACCGCCGCCTTTTTGAACAGAAGCTGCGTTTCCAAAAAGGCGTATGGTTTGAGGATGTGGAATTTCTCTATCGGCTGTTTCCTCATCTGCATTCTATTGGTGTTGTGAATCAGCCTTTTTATCAATATGTCCAGCGGGACGGTGCCATTACGGCTACTTTTGATCATCGCCTGTTTGATTATTTGAAAAACTGGGAAACGATTCTTGCTTCCTATCATCAAAACGGACAGTTTGAAAAATATCAGGCAGAACTGCAATACAGTTGCATGCGATATCTTTACGCCACCTTTTTAAAGGGAGTGGCTCGTGGCCATGATTTTTCCGTTTTTCAAGACGCTTACCGACAGGCCAGGACTTTTGTGCATCAACATTTTTCTCGAGCCTGGCGTAATCCTTATTTTTATCGCACCGGAGCAAAAGGGATTTATCTGCTGACTTTCCAGCGCCTGAGTGCCTGGCTGCTCTATCTATGGATGCGCAATAAATAAAATTTATCAGGGAAGATACGAATGAACACTAAGAATAAAACGCAAAACAGCATTCGAAATTCCATATTCGGAATTGCCTCACAGATCATCATCATTCTGATCAGTTTTTTTACACGCTCCATTTTCCTGCGTTATCTGAGTGAAGATTATCTGGGCCTCAACGGTCTGTTTTCCAATGTAATTTCCATCCTTTCACTTACAGAATTGGGCTTTGGAACAGCAGCCATTTATGCGCTTTACAAGCCGCTTGCCGAACAGGATGAACGGAATATCTCCGCGCTCATGAATCTCTACGCTAAGATTTACCATGTCATGTTTGCAGTGGTCATGGCGCTTGGATTGCTCCTGCTGCCGTTTATTAAATATATCATTAATGACCTGCCGGAAAATATTCCCAATATTCATCTGATTTATCTATTGTTTGTGCTGAATTCGGCTCTCTCCTACCTGTTTGCTTATAAGCGTTCCCTGTTGTTTGCAGATCAGAAAAATTTTAAAATCTCGCTCATAACAGTTATTTTTAAAATCATCCTGTCTGTCAGCCAGATTGTCGGCCTGATGCTTACCAGAAGCTATTACGTTTATCTCGGTGCCATGATCCTGTACGGGCTTCTGGAAAATATAGTGATTTCAAAAATCGTCGACCGAAACTACCCATATTTGAAAAAATATCGAAAAGCACAGGTGGATTCAGAGACAAAGAAGATGCTCAAAAGCAATACCAAATCATTGGTCGTACATAAAATCGGCACGATTGCCGTATATCAGACGGATAACCTGATTATCTCGGCCTTTATCAATCTAGCAACTACCGGCCTTTATTCCAATTACACCATGATTACCAACAGTTTGCAGCAGTTGACTAACAGCATCGTGGAAGGCACGAAGGCCAGTATCGGCATCTACAATGCCAGTGAAACACCTCAAAGACGTATCTCACTCTTTAAAAAGTTCAATTTGATGCTGCATCTGATCAATTCTTTCTGTACCACGTGCCTGCTCTGTCTGTTTAACCCGTTCATTGAATTTGCTTTTGGAGAGAAATATCTTTTTGATCTGCCGTTGGTGCTGTTGATCTGCCTTGATTTTTATGTACGCGGTATGCGTGTCTCTTTCAGCACCATTAAGGAAACCTGCGGTATTTTTCGCCCGGATCGCTATAAACCGATTCTGGAAGCTATTGTCAATCTGACGCTTTCCATCCTGTTGGTAAAATCCATTGGTTTTGCCGGAATCATGATCAGCACAATTCTGACTACTTTGCTGCTCTGCTATACCATCGAAATATACGTCACCTGCAAATATGCTTTTGCCAGTTCCCCCTGGTTCTATTACCGCATGTTCTTTAAAAATGTTTTTGTACTGGCCATCCAGTTGTTTGCCACCTATGGATTATGTTCCTTGCTGCCTATGTATGGCTTCACTGCTCTCGTTCTCAAAGCGTGTGTCTGCCTGATCCTTCCCAACCTCATCAATCTGGCAGCCTATTGCCGGGATCAGGATTTTCACGCTCTGCTTTCTACTGCAAAACGTATGCTGCATCGGAAATTTTCCAAAAACCCCGAACAGGAAGCACAATAAGGTGATTTTAGTTAAAAGCCCCGCTTCCATATCAAAAGATATGAAAGCGGGGCTTTCTGCTTTATGATTTGCCTAAACTTCTGTCTCCCATTATCCCTGCTTTTTAATATAGATATTGCCACTGACAGTCTCAAAATCATATTCGCAGGAACCATCACCGTAGACTTTATTACTCTTTTGGGAGAGCGTCGGATAATCGCTGACAAAAGAGCCACTTACGGTATCTACATCTGCAGTAAATCCCGGCATCGCCGTCAGGGATAAAATAATTTCACCGCTGACACTGCAACCGTCAAATTTTTGCGGTGCAACCGCAGCCTCCAAATAAATCTCTCCTGAAACGCTTTCAGCTTTTACCTTTTTAAAATTCCCTTGCAGCCGGACTATACCACTGGTATTCTCTGCCTTCAATTGTTCCGCCTCACTGTTTATACAGACAACTTTTCCGCTGACACTTCCCAATTCCAACGTCTGTGCGACAACATTTGCCATTTCTATATCACCGGAAACACTTTCTGCTGCAATTTCTTCTGCCTGTACATCCGCTACTCGTATTGCCCCTGAAGCGGTTTCGATTTCGATTTCATACAGCTGTTCCAATAAAGCTTGCGGAAGTTTCAACTGCAAATTCTTATCCTCCGAAGAAAAAAACAAATTCCACTTCTGTTGCTTATCTCCGGAGCGAATCGTCAATTTTCCATCCTGCAGCGAATAACAAAGAACTTCTTCTATATCTACACCCTCTGCCTCAAAGGTGATCTCGTTTCCGTCGTACACCTGTACCTGGACTCCTCCGCTCACCCAATCCACTTCAATCTTGTGCACCGTCTCCCAAGGAAGCGCGCTGCTGCCTTCTGGATATTCATAATTTTCATCAATCCCACTATTAAAAACCAACGAATTCCGGAAAAAATCAGCCAAGGAAAAAAGACGTGCTCCTCTGTATCCATTCAAAACCCCCAGTAGTACAGCACTGAGTATCAGGGCAATGACACTCCACAGAATAATTCTGATGATTGCATTTATTTTCATTGCTTATCTCCTTTTTTTAAATCAAAACAGGCTTTTGCAATATTTTGCAATGCACCCGAAATCAAAAAAATAATCCAGGTAATATGCCATGCACCCGTAGAAAAGCTGACCAACAGATAAACAGCCAAAGCGACCGATCCGATAGCCGCCTGAATACTTTTTCTGAGAGAACTCTGTTCCTGCTTTTGAGCATTCCATTCCTTAAAATTTTCCACCATGGTATCATCCGCTCTGTGATAGATGTTTCTCATTTTGCCTCGATAAATCAATATACCGGTCGCAAACGCCACCATCACAAACATCAGACAAATGCCCCACACATTGCCCAGTAAAATCACCGGCAGCACGCAAAGGATATACAGCATAACTGCAATCGCCAACAGCAATGCTGAATTTCGATATTCCCTTTCCCATTGTCCATCAGTCTGCCTGCCACCCTGTTCGCTGTGCAACGATCTCAGCAATTCTTCAACGTCACCGATCCCGGCAATAGCAATATTGAACGCTGCCTGTTCATCCTTTCCTTCGGCCAGTAAATCATGATAACGATCCATGGTATTTTGCAAGATTTCTTCTTTGATTTCCACCGTTTTCATAGTCGGCGGTGCATTTTCAAACAATGCTTCTACGTGGTTCCTCAATTTTTCATCCATCATTTCTCTCCCCTTCCATATACATCAACCGATCAATAATATCTTTAGCCTGCTGCCATTCCGCAAACAGTTGTGCATAAACCTCTCGCCCCAATGGAGTAATGCTATAATATTTTCGTCGTGCACCCGTCTGTTCATTACCCCAGTACGATAAAATACATCCGCTTTCTTCCAGACGCCGAAATGCTGTATATAGTGTTGCTTCCTTTAGTTCAAATCGACCATCCGTTTGCCTGGCAATCGTTTTATTGATTTCATAGCCATAACTATCCTGTTCCATCAAATGCGCCAATATAATCGCATCTGTATGACCTCTGATTAAATCTGCTGCAATTGACATTACATCCTCCTTTCAATATACATCTTAATACGCTATACCTCATCTGTCAATGTATTATATCAAAAATATTTCCAATAAAAAAAGCCGGCATTCTGCCGGCCTTTTCTATTTCATAGATTTCTATCAGGAATTCTTCATCATAATACGTTCAACCGTATCTACCACTTCTTCGCAGGCATCCAGACAATTTTCCATATCATCCAGCAGCTTGTTTCTGCGAATCACTTCAATTGCCGAAAGGTCTGAACAGAACAGTTCATGAACAGTATTCAGATGCAGTACATCTCCTTCATCTTCAATCTCATTGACCTTTACAATAAATTCTTTGATAGTACGGGATTTCCGGAAGTTTTCAAATTTTTCCATTGTCACTTTCAACGCTTCTGTACAACGCACAATCAGTTCTGCAAAAGAAACAATAGCAGGAGAAAGCTCACTAATATTAAACATATAGACAGTACGCATAACATCGTCGATATGGTCGACCACATTATCCAACTTCTGGATCATTTCCATGATATCTTCCCGTTCGATAGGGGTCATAAACTCTGTCGTCAAATGTGTTATTACTTCATGCCGCACATCATCGGCGCTATGCTCGATTTCATGAATACCTTGCACTTTTTCCAGCAGCACCACCGCAGTAGGATCAAAATTCTTCACAATCATATCCAGATATTCTGCTGCTTTATGCGCATGGTTTGCCATGGAGATAAACGAATCAAAATAGTTAAAACCTGATTTCTTAGCCATTTTACAAGAATTCCTTTCTATGCTTCTTTAGTTTAGAATATAAACATAAACAGTTTTGCCATAAGATAGCCAACCAATCCACAGCCGGGGAAAGTCAGCAACCATGCCAGTACCATTTCCTTTACAACATCCCAATTGACGGAACTAAACCGTTTTGCAGCACCAACACCCATCACCGCCGTCGTCTTTGTATGCGTTGTGCTGACAGGCATACCCGTCAAAGACGCAATCAACATACAAGCAACAGAAGCAAAGTCCGCAGAAAAGCCCTGGTATAATTCCAATTTTACCATATCCATGCCTACGGATTTTATGATTTTATAGCCACCCATGGAGGTACCCAGGCTCATAATCAAGGAGCACATAATCATCAACCATGTTGGGATTTCAAACTGTGTTACATTGCCCTGCCCTTTCACCAGGCACATACCCAGCAAAAAGATACTCATGAATTTTTGCCCGTCCTGTGCGCCGTGCATAAAGGCAGAAGCTGCGCCGCCTGTAATCTCCGCCGCTTTAAAGAAGCGATTCGTCTTGCGTCGATCCATATTCCTGCAGGTCATCTGCGTTATCTTAGCTACCAGCCAGCCTAAGCTGAAGCCCATAGCCGAAGAAAACACAATTCCGTAAATGACTTTTAACCACTCAGCCGCATTAATGCCGCCCAGGCTATTGTGCAATGCGATCGCTGCACCCGAAAGGCCCGCAATCAATGCATGGCTTTCACTGGTGGGAATACCAAAAATCCAAGCCGCCGTCGCCCAAGTAACAATTGCGAAAAGCGCTGCGCACAATGCAATCATGGCTTCATGCGCATCTCCGCCGAAATCCACCATGTTATAAATCGTCATTGCAACGGTATTGTTGATCTTGGTCATTACAAAAACGCCGAGGAAGTTACCAAGCGCAGCCATAATAACCGCTGCCTTGGGTCCCATCGCTCTGGTAGCAACACAGGTTGCGATTGCATTGGGGGCATCTGTCCAGCCGTTTACAATAATCACTCCAATGGTCAACAGCGCTGTAATTGCAAGTGCAGGATTCGAGAAAAACCCGGAAATAAATTCACTGAAAGAAAGCGTCATATACTTTCATCCTTTCATCATAGTCCAATTTTCACCAAAATAATCGTAACATACTCTTTACAAAAAAACAACAATCCGTGTTTAGAATCCATAATTCATGGTAATAATTTTACATGGATTTTACATTCGGCGTTTTTATCATTTTTACTGTATTTTTGTAAAATCTATATATTGCAGTTCAACATTTATCTTTGTTTCCGTACAAGCCGCAATAAAAATATTTTCTTCTCTTTTGCAAAAAAAATATCGGGGATTCAGGCTGCCATCTGGCAAAATGCACGAGGGCAACTCTTTTCTAAGGCCACATCCCCGCCGCTTTCCCTCACTCTCTTTACAAGTCCATATCTGATAAAAAAATTGTTTTTGTTCCCTTTCATTTTTTACAGCCTGCCATACTTCATATTCCTGAGGCGCAAACAAACGCCGGGCAATCGCTGCCATATCTGCATCTCTGCCTCTCTGAATATCTGCCCCCACAGGGACCTTGGAAAGGGCTGCCAAAGCATATGGCCCGGAATGACTCAAACTGAAATATATCTCATTATCCGAAAAATACGGTTTTCCTTCCGGCGTCACCTTTCTGTTCTTTTCTTCTATATTCAGATGATAGCTCTTCTGCAGGCCATAACGAAGCAGGCGTTCTGCCCATAAGCTAACGATCCGTTGTTCCTGATTATGCATTTTTTGCAGGCGCAATTGCTTTTCATATGGGATCAGCCGCAATTGTTCCTGTACTTCTGCCGGTGATAGAGGTGCTATTTTACTCCAGTACAGATATGTCTTCATATTTACCACTTGCCCTTTTTTTACAAGTATAGCATACCAGCCATCGCCAAAAAAGGTCGGGAAATTTCCCGACCTTTTTTGGCGATGGCTGGTA
>JABLTO010190302.1_pt1 | contig 11009 bp, 6 predicted proteins | sample 7160091 | NCBI WGS metagenome assembly JABLTO01 (sample SAMN14651225, study PRJNA627086) | human gut metagenome | isolation source: feces | host: Homo sapiens
ATTACCATCAATGCCTCTCACCCAATCTTTTCCATCCGGATCAATTCTACTTGTCAGATTTCCCGCGCAAAGTTGTATTGTCCTATACGGAAATATTTCTCAAGCAATGGGTCTTGTTGCAGGAAATGGACTCCTTCGGCATCATAAAACCGTGCTCCGAAATCGGTATAATCGATCTTTTGGAATCGCAGATGTTGTTTTTCCTTACCGGAGAAGGTGTAACGATTATCCGATGTCGGCATGTCGGGTTGTGCCCACTCCTTGCCGAAGGGATAGTAATCGTTCTGTTCGATCACCGAACCGTCGGCGGCGACAACCTGCCGCACGCTGCCCAGATGATCCGTCAGAAAATAGCGCGTTTCCATTCCGCCCGACGTGGCCACTATGCGCCTGCTACCGAAACCCGTACTTTAGAATATTCGGTCATTATCTACCAAAGAACCTGCATAACGAATGGATTCGTTGTCGTCGTGTCCACGCACCTCAATCTTCGTCCCGTCGAAAGATAGGTGCAGTACAAGCCCATATCTCCTTCGGTATAAATCACCGTAGGCAAGTTAAGAAAAAATTATAACATATAAAAGACAGCCGACTATGTTACATAGTCGGCCACAAAAAATTATTAATTTATTTAAATGGTGAATGTAGCATTTGAAAGCCTGATATGGAATCATAACGGTAACTTCAAACATAATAGTCATCTAAACTTGTAACATAAGGCAAAATTCGAATCGTTTTTTTTCGGTCTGTAGTTTGTAATATTTCTGAATTAACCGGAGTTGATACGACGAATTCTGTTTCATTATAAATCAAAAGGTTGTTATTGTCACCTGAATTATATCTTTTATGTGTGCAATAGATTAATATTTCGGTATAATCAATCTTCTCAATTTGCATTTGTTCCTCAGAAGCAACTTCAAAATTATCAGGATTAACGTCAAAATATGTAGTTGTATCAATATGAGGCGGTATAAATATAATAGAAAATTTATCCCTATATTGCATTTCACTCAAATGTACATGAACATCTGACATAACCTCATCAAGAACTTTTTCAAAACGCTTGTCTTTTATTTCGTATAACGTAACGTTCTTATTTCGTTCTTTTTCTGGGGTTGCCCATAGAAGAGATGGAATTAGTAATCCTATCAAATAGACATACTTCATATTAATATGCATTCTTAGTTAGACGTGTTCTACCATTAACTCTCTGGAAGACATTTATGTAAAAAGATGCTTTGGGATTATATTTTCTTACATCTTTAGCAAACGTTTTATCTGCATTTGATGGTCTATTGTTCCCACTTGGATGGTTATGATAATGCTCTCTAATAGTATAATTTCTATTAAGTAGAGTAGTTCCAACTCCTGATTGTGCTTGACTTTGCGATGTACCTACAATATTTCGTTCAGAGGTATCATCTCCAATTCTTACTAATTCAAACTCTTGCTTATTTTGTGTATGGACTAAACTTCGATTATAAATTTGTTCTGCTTTATCATCTCCTTTGATTTCAAAAAGATATATTGAGTTCCCCTCCTGATCTTTGTCTTCTCGATACGAAATATCATTTTGCTGAATTCATAGCCTTTCGTCTCTTCTCCTTTTTGGTTAACAAAACTAATTTTAGTTATTTTATCATCCTTTATCATTGTAATATTTCCGGTTGGGCTAATTTCCCATATGTCCAACCCATTCGGATCAACATATTTTACAGGATTATTTATGCAATAACAATATGGCGCCCACGGATAGTACTTCTCCGCCAACGGATCCTGCGTGAACCACCGTCCCCAATCGGGATTGTACATGCGCGCCCCGAAATCGACATAGGGAAGACTCAGAAATGCCTGCTCCTCCTTGCCGCTGAACCGATGACGGTTGTCGGAAATCGGAGCCGCAACCGCAGCCCATTGTTTGCCGAACGGATAGTAATCGTTCTGTTCGATCACCGAACCGTCGGCGGCGACAACCTGCCGCACACTGCTCAGATGATCCGTCAGGAAATAGTGCACCTCCGAGTTCGTGCCGTTGTTCGTGCCGACGATCCAGCCGTCGTTGAACGAGGCGCTCTTGAATGCGTTTATGGCTCCATCATTCGTCGAATATATCAAAGAACTAATATAGAGTGTCTGTTGACTATCATAATCCTCGTGCCCGCTTGCAGTTCCATCCGTAAGATATTTAAGAAATGGGAATAACGGGCTCAACAGAATACCCGTGTAGGCAAGTTAGGAAGATTATATGTAATATCAAAATAGAATAATAGAATCATGGAGCCATCCGGCTCCATGATTCTATTATTCTATTATTCTATCTCTTCAACTCGATTTATTTCAAGCCTCAAAGGGTATAAAATTCCCTAAGCAGATGTTAATATATCATTATCGTCCTTTCGTATAATTTTTCATTAATGTCTATATATTCTTCCTGCAAAAAATACGTGTCAAAAGGCACTTTTTTTATTCTTATTTGCAACAAATCTTTAATAGTTTCTTTGAAAGCTGAATTTCCTTTCAATGCGAAATAGAAAGAGATAGGTGTCAACCCCAACAGATTGGGAGAAAGATAATCTGGTATATCGTTATATGCGGGAGAGTCACATAAAGGTATTGATAACAATATTTCATAGTTATCCGACGTCGTTTTCATAATTTGAAATATCGCTAAACACATCGGTAACCATACACTTTTATCTGTAGGCATGGAATTTATCTCGTCGATATGAATATCGTCGACTTGTGTTTCTTTACTTATCTTGTTTGAGGCCCAATTATTGAGTTCTGCAATAATGTCATTCAATCGTCCATCCATTTTCCTGTAAATAATTTCGTTCTTCTTGTGTAAGTTCTCGTTGACCATGTTTCCACGATCCGTCTTTATTTAAGGCTGCTCCATCATCAAAATGGACATGATCCTGTTCGCCCTTTATTTTTCCTTTGTCAAATCGCTTGATGTTTTTATTTCCTTTATTCTTATTCTTTAGTGATCTATTTAGTTGATTGATACTTTTTGTAGAAGATTTTGACGATTCTACCTTTTCTTTACCCCTATTATATCCTTGCGATACATTCTTAGCAGAATTTCCCATCAGGGTGACACCGAGCGTTTTTGCCCCTAATCCTACTAATGCCGTGGTTTTTCCTACTGCTGCGAGTGGGACTGTAACTTCTGCGGATGCACCGGCCGTCGCCATGGTTGTACTGGCAGCTAACGATCCTACGGCCGTTCCGGTAATCATCATTCCCTCTCCTGACTCTGACAACGTAACACCTGCAACGCCAGCAAAGAGATCTGTTGTTTGCAAAGCATTGTTGTAGTCTACAGCGTCGGTCGGAGTGTAGCTGTCTCGCAGTCCAGTTGTGCCCGGAATGATATTGGTAACAAAACCAACGGCATATCCTACGACAGCATCTTTGATTGATTGCCCTTTTTTGTCGCTGAACCGGATAGGATTCCCCGCACAGTAACAGTATTGTCCGATCGGATAGTATTTCTCCAGCAGCGGATCCTGCGTGAACCATCGACCCCAATCGGGATTGTACATGCGCGCCCCGAAATCGACATAGGGAAGACTCAGAAATGCCTGCTCCTCCTTTCCGGAGAACCGATGACGGTTGTCGGAAATCGGAGCCTCAACCGCAGCCCATCGTTTGCCGAAGGGATAGTAATCGTTCTGTTCGATCACTGAACCATCGGCGGAGACGACCTGCCGCACGCTGCCCAGATGATCCGTCAGAAAATAGCGCGTTTCCAGACCCTCCGATGAGACTACAAGCCGTCCTCCGCCGAAAGAGGCACTTTCCAGGTCGAACGTTCCGTTTTGCGTGCGATATACCAAAGAACCCAGATAACACAACCCATTGCCGGCGGACTCCGTCGCCGTGAGTTTCCGTCCATCTGCAAGATACGAATATTTTGCCAGAATCGCACCGCCCTGTTCGACATTTTTTAGCAGGTTCGAACTGTTGTAGGTCATGTCGAGATTGTTCGCACCGTCACGAATCATGTTTCCGTTGGCATCGTAGGCAAACGAATGGCTTGCGCCCGTCGTACTGTCATGCAGTTGCGTCATGCGATTGCCCGCATAGGTATACCGGTAATTTTCCGTCTCGGAACCGGCGGCAGTACGGCTCAGCGTCTGGATATTGCCGTTGGAATCGTAGGTTATTCCCTTTTCGACGAAGCCGTCGGAGGTTACTCCGTCGATATATTGCTTCGTCTCGACCAGCCGGGCCGCCCGATCATAGGCAAAAGCGTATGCGTTTGTTTCGGCATCGGTGCCGTGCTGCCACTCCCATTCGGAGATATTGCCGGTATAGGTCGGTGTCGTACCTTCGAATCGCGGTTCGTAATAGTGCAACTTCGTTTCGAACAGTGTGTCGGCTCCGGCGCTGACGGTATGGTTCGTGCGCCATCCTTGCAAATTGTATTCGTAGGTCTCGACGAGCAGATCGGCTCCCATCCTCTTGCTGCGGAGTTCTCCCAACGGGTCGTATGCATAGGATACAGTTACCGGCTCGTTGTCGTCGAGGGTTGTTTTTTCGGTCAATAACCGCCCCCGGTGGTCGTAGGTGAACTCCGTGAGTTTCCGATGGCTACCGCTGCGATCGGCAGTGTTGGCCGGCGAAGCCGATTGCATGTCCGATGTATGCAGTTCATGGCTTTTCAAAATATTTCCGACAAAATCATATTCGGTACTGTAATAGCTGAGACCTCCCAGATGATTCGTCTCTACGATTTGGATGATTCGCCCCCGATAATCGTAATAGAAAGCCCGCTCGATGAATTTCCCGACGTCTGTATCGGCCCCCAATATTCCGATCTTTTCGTATGTTTTTAACCCCGCGGTACGCATATCCCGATCCTCCTCGGAGACGACGCCTGCGATCGGTCGGAACGAAAGGTACTCCGCGATCGGCTCTCTGACCGATACGGTAACCACGTTCGAGTATGCGGCTTCCTCGCCGGAGACGGCCTTGCGACGGAATTTGGTCGTAGTCGTCAATGCCGGCGGATCATAACTCAACCCCTTCGCATTCGGAACATCCGTCCAATTCCCCTGCTCGGTTTTAGCTTGCCACTGATAGGTGATGTCCGAACTGCCCCCGAAAGCCGCTGTTGAATTGGTGAAGGGCAACGGGATGCCGTCGGGAAAGATCGTCTGGTCTCCCGATACGGTCCCGCCGACCAACTGGGGGCTCACGCGAACGATTGCAGGCTCCGTATGCTCGATATCGGCGCCTTTGCTTCTCGCGACAACGCGAAATTCCGTCGTTTGGGACAGCGGTCTGGGAGAATAGGTGTAGCTGTTTGCTCCGGAAATATTTATCCAGTCACTGGTATAGACGTCCTTTTGCTGCCATTGGACGGATTGAATAGATGGGCGGTCATCCGATGAATAGGTCAGGATTTGAGGAGACTGTCGGTAGGCTATATCTTGTTCGGAAGGAGTGATCTCACCTATGCTCAATCCGGGCTGTACCGTCCAAAAGTCCACAGAACACCATCTGTCATATTCTAAATCAAAGGTAAACTCAATATGACTCCTCAGTCTCTCCCCGAAGTCCATGGCCGGAGCGATTTCAAGATGCAGCTTGTAGAGATGTCCCCCTTCTACGGATCCTACATACGTGCAACTCGTTGCCTTCATCACGATGTAATCGCCTTCGAGTACCGTCACTTTCGGGAGATTCAGGCTCTCTGTATAGCGAATCCCTCGAACGCCAATCAGAGCATCGAATTCTTGTCCGTTTTTATCGATATATTCAATGATATCCTGAATATATACACTCTGAGCCTTCGTTTCGAAACTCGACAGACAGAAAATTACAGACAGAGCCAACCAGGTCAATATTTTATTTTTCATGATTGTAATCGTTGTTAGGTTAATATGGGGTACGATCGGGATGTTTTCAACGCGGGCGGATTCTTACGACTCGTTCGAAGCCCCATTCTTGATCATTCCCCTCGGGAAGATCGTTCTTCGTCACGATATAGTCCTGATCGTCCTTGATGGTGAATGTATATTCGTCATCGGGTAACGACCAACCGCCGTCGCATAATAGGCCCAAAGATTCTGCTGTCGCATCGATCCTCGAATTACAGCTTACCCCCACGTTATCACCGTCATAATGAGTTATGACCATCCACTCTTTTCCATTAATGTCCATACTGTAAATTACGTCGACGGGTGATTCCGGCTGCATGTCCATACGTGTTATTCTGAATGTCCAGCCCCGGATATTCGTTCCGACGGGGACGCGGTTCATCGGAATGATTTCCATTTCGTCCTCGTAGACATAGGCATCGTATACTGTCACCGACAGCATGGCGGTTTCCGTAAAACCGGAGTTCAGCGGAGTGTACGAATTTTCCCAAGACTTGTCATAATCTTGTTGAAGCGTCGACGGTGCGACGGCCTCTGCACTCGCGAGTATACTCTGGCGGGTGGGACGATCCAACCGGTCGTATTCGGTGTAAACCCATTGATTTTGTTTGCGCATATTCCCGTCCTGGCTCATCACCAGTCTGTCATTGTTATCGTAGATCATATAGACCGGATCTGTGCCGGGCATACGTTTTTCGATACACCGCTTGCGCCCGTCGTATTTATAGACATAGGCCAGTTCAGCGATTGCCGTATCCGGCAACGTTCCGGGACTTCGCCCTTCGATCGTCTTGCTCAGTTCGGGCGGTAACACATAGCAGAGGTTGCCCCGATCGTCATAGACGTAATAGGTATCGTACGTCGTAGTACTGTCGGACATACCGACAGTACGTTCGAGGATGGTCTGCTCCATATAATCTTTGTATATCGCTACTGCGATACCATCCTCGTTCGTTTCCGTGGTCTTGAACAGCGTATGAGGAGGATGAAAGCCCGAAAACGACAGCCCTTGCGCCGTGACGGTGAAATACGCCACCTCGTTTTCTGCGTTTGTATCATAAGTGACCGTTTGTTTCCTGTCTTCTGTACGGAAAACCGTTCCGGCATTGTAAGAACCCACCTTCCGATTCAGCGGTGAGTTATCATACAGATGCTCCATATAGGAATGAGCACCCTCTCCATAGAGACTGTTGTAATATTGGGCCTGTTCCGAAAAGGCGTCCGAACGATAAAGCCCCGAAGAGCTGCTCGCAGCATACGGCAGGTATTTACGGCTTTCACGCATCTTGGCATCGTAGTAAAAGGGGGTGACGATACTTCGCCCGTCCGGCGCAGCGCCAACCTGTATGTTCTGATCCGGATGCCCCGTATCGTTATAGTAATCGACATCCGCGACATGGGACGCATTGTTTTTTGCCGTGTAGGTATAGGTTACGATGTAATTGGTGTCATTCGTTACTCCGATTGCGTTGTTTGCGGAGAGTGCCACCGTATTCGAGTATGCGATCCGATCCCCGGAAGTGGCTTTTCGACGATAATAAATGCCTCCGGACACAGGCCGCGACTCACAGGATTCCGAGGTTGCGTCGGGAACAGAAAACCACGTAAGAGCATCTGCACTCGATTCCCATGAGTATACGATTGGAGCAGAGCCTCCCGATGCAGCCTCGGTGCTATACAGAATAACCGAGGTCGTATCTTGGACGGTGAGCTGACGCGGCTCGATCCTACCGCCATTGAGCGCCGCCGTTTGTGCGAACGACATTCCACAGATGCACGAACAGATCGTGAACAAAACTATTATTCTCTTCATAACCGATCCCCCTAATTATTTTTCAGATGATATTCAAATTTTTGCAAAAGATTCCCTGTATCTTGATCATCCCGGATTTCGGATAGCCTGTTGGCCGAATCATACTTATAATACGTCGTTCGGCCTGAAGGGTCTGTTATACTGGTGCATCCGACCAACGGCTTATAGGTGTATACCGAAACTCGGGAATTCGGCAAGCGACTGCGAAGAAGGGCGCCATAGGCTTGAAAATCCGGCACGTCGGAACTTTTCCCGTCGTAATTCTCGATAGCATTAACTGCCGATCTACCCAATGCGTCATAAACCTGTTGATAGCTCGCATTCTTAATCTCCAAAACCGGATATTGCCTGTTATAAGACCACAGATACGTTGTCTGCACGCCATCGCTTCTCATCAATTGGTATACGTTCCCATACGGATGATTGTAATTCATGGTGATTTGCGTGTAATAATCTCCGGAACTCGTATTGAGTTTGTAATAAACTCGAGGCTGATAGGAGTAATTTACTTGAGTAAATTCTGTTTTAGAGCCAGATACGATATTGCCGTTTTTATATTCGGTAACTTCGACTGGAACTCCGATCATGTTCGCATCGACCAGATACTTCATCTGTCCGCCGAGATCCGTCGGATAGGTGAAGCGGGTGAGATAATGACCCTCGCTGTTTCCGCTTATCACACTCCGCGACACCTCCTTAGGCAGCCAATTCCCGTCATTGTAATCATATTCCGTCTTGATGGCTACCTTATCCGGAAAATATTGGTATTCAGTCTTTTCATACATTTCCCATCTCTCGGAATACAGGTCGTAGAATTTGATGTTCAGAGGGCTATTCGACCTGCAAAGCGAGTGACACATCACACCTTTGATACTGGTTTGCTCTACTTGATGGTGAGAGAATACGATTGCTTTGACCAGATTATTCTGATTGTCATAATATTTGATCTCTTTCGGCAAACCGTTGTCCAATGCCGGAATCGTCGGAAAATCAGGTATGATCAGATCCTCCAAACCGTTGTTGCCGTCTGCATGGTTTTCAAACCGATAGGTTACATATCCATTATCTACTCCGTTCGTGATATTTCTTTCGGTGACAACGGAGTATCCGACATGCATTCCGGCAGCCGATCCGGTGATCGGCCGATAGGAATGCGAAGTTCCGTATATATATGACCCCCAGACCGCGCTCACATCCGACGCATCGCCTGCCGTAACCTTGTAGTGATATTCCGGTACCGACATCAAAGTACCGGAAGATTTCCCGATTTCATCCGTATATGCAAATGTTCTTACCGATATCGTATCGCCTTTATCCGACAGATCGCATATCGTTTTAATGCGCAGTCCGCCTCCGGATCGGATCAACGAGTCGGCCGAATCCTTGAAGCCGTTACTAAAATCATTCAACTCATACTCAAAATGCGTTTCTGCACCGGTCGGAAATTTTATCGAAGTCAGGACGCCGTATTGACTTCGGTCCGAGCACGAGTTCTTGTTGATGCCTTTCCATATTCCGGTTTGGATTTGTCCTTCGGAATTTCTATAAGTTCTGTAGTATGACGGTGCATAATGAAAGGTCTGGTCGGAAGTCGACTTGGAATTTACGTTGTAATATCCCCAATGATCGGTACTGCTTGAATTCTTTGGCGGCAGGGGGTTCCTGTTGTATGAAAACACATAATTCCGATTCAACTCTCCATTGTTCCGGAATATGGATATCTTGTCAAGCAGCAGCCGGCAATTCAGGGCCGTTTGCTCTCGTTCCCGATGGTCCGCATGTTCCGGATTGCCGACGACGGTCCCCAAATACGAATGCCCGAACCTCACATCGAGAACTCTGTCGCCGGAGATATTCTTCACTGTCAGCCGATCTATTTTTTTTGCTTTGGGTTCCCAGTCCGCAGCGGCAATATCCACTCGATCCGTATACGATATATCTATCTCTCCACGGTTGAAAGTGATTTTTTTCAGCAGCAGTTGATCGCGCTTCAGATAGGTTAAATTATAATGCTTGAACGAAGGCGGGGGTGTCGAAAAGAATGGCCTCGGACCGCTGTGTACTGCCATTATTTGGCCGACCGTCTCGTTCACTCCGACCGAACTGAATAGTTTCTCCGTTTCATACTCGAATCTGATCGTATCTTTCTTCGTCGTAATGATTTCATCCAGATACCATGCGGTTGTTGTATTTCCGTCATTGCCTTCTACCGGATCAAAGTCCTGTTGATCGTATCGATTCATGTGTTCTTCTCCCGGAAATTCTGTTAAATTACGAATATAAGGTCTCGTATGCTCCCGGGATTTGAACAGATAGGTATTGCCGTATGCGTCGAAAACCTCGAATCGGATGAAATATCCGCCCTCATAATATCTATGACAAACGATTTTCAACCACGTGCTTTTATTGGCGATAATCGCCTCGGCGCGATATTCCGGACCCGTCTCGCGGTCCTTATTCTGCTCGAAGAAAAATCGGCCGGACATATTGTTGAAGTTGTAGGTGAAAATGTCCGGTTCCGAATCGAACGTCTTGTTTAAGTAATTGGGATACCTTATATCTTCCGGGTTTGAGGCATCGTTGGATTCGGTGCATTCCGGGAGAGAGGGACCGGAATAATAGCCGCCGGATCCGAAATCATCCATATGCCTTATCTCCCGGGCAATACATCCTCCGGCAATCAAGGCCCATCCCAAGCCTGCGGTACTCGCTTCCTGGGCGACCTTAATCCCCGACGCATGATACGAAAGCGTGATCGGCAGGGTAAAATCGCGTGTCTCGATTTCATAGAGGGGAATCTTTATTTCCGGAATTCCGGTGTAATGACCGACCGGAATGTTTCCATAAATTCCCAATGACGAGGCATTGGGGGATGCCGGTACGATAGGGCTGGCGTTTCGCACGACATACTGATCATTATCATCTTCGGATGATTGTCCATAGCTCGCAGATGTCCAGAAAACATGGAGCAGGATGAAGAAGTTGAGAATTCGTTTCATGGTTCGTAATGTTTGGGTTTGGTAGTTTTAGGCATGCGGAGGATTTCCGGTTTGTCATCGCGGTATGTACTCGGGGCCGAGTATCATCTCTACAATGTTCATTTCATAAGCAATTGGATTCAGGTTAATAAAGAGGATTGGTATTCGTATTTACTACCCCATGATTCCTCCGAGGGAGAACATGGGCATATACATGGCGATTAGGATCACGGCGACGAGAATTCCGACGAGCAGGATGAGTGCGGGTTCGAGCATCGCGCCCATGCGGCGGATTGCGTATTCGAGTTCTTCGGTGAGGGTCTCACC
>JABLTO010090451.1_pt1 | contig 11008 bp, 10 predicted proteins | sample 7160091 | NCBI WGS metagenome assembly JABLTO01 (sample SAMN14651225, study PRJNA627086) | human gut metagenome | isolation source: feces | host: Homo sapiens
AGGGAAGCAAGGCGAAAGCCAGTGAGGTCATAGACCGTCAGGTCTATGAGTACACGGCTCAATGCCGTGGGCCAGTTTATGAAAAAAATGAAAAATTTGCGGGATTATAAAAAAAACCTTAGCATTTAAAATTTTAGTTTAAATGCTAAGGTCTTTTTTATTGTTTCTTCAACAACTTGCAAATCCATATCATTACATAAAAAAGCACCGGCAATATTATCATTGACCATGCACTTGCTCTCCACGCATTAGTAAAATCTCCAACTCCAAAGTTTGTAAGAAGTGCAAGAACTAATGTAAGCAAAGCACAAAATACAAGTGAAATTATTGCCAATATGGCAAGGATACGTTTTAATTTTTCCATAAAAACTCCATTCTGTCACAAAACTGCAACGATAAAGCTAAAAAAGCTTATTTTCTGAACTCTTTTTAGTATAGTAGAAATAATATTTTATTGCAATTATTGTTTACTATTTGTATAATACTTGAGAGAAGAAAAATATAATGTTAGGTAAGAACAGGTGCTTAGCATATTAATACATTTGGAGGAAAAAATGGCAAACGATTATTTATTAAAGACATGGCGTGAAATCGCTTATAATCAGGAACAGACACAGGAACAGTACAATCAGTTTTGGGGTGCTTATTTCGTACAGGAGAAGGAAGTATACAAAGATATTCTTGGACATCCTGACGTAGTAGTAAAGGGAACAGTTGAAGAACTTGCAAAGAAATACAATATGGAAGTTCTTACAATGGTAGGTTTCCTTGATGGAATCAACGAAAGCTTAAAGGTTGAGAATCCAATTGAAGAATTAGAAGATACAACAGAAGTTAGCTTAGAATACGATCCTGAAAAGTTATACAAGAATATGGTTGATGCTAAGGCAGACTGGCTTTATAACTTAGAAGAATGGGACAACCTTTTAACACCTGAAAGAAGAAAGGAACTTTACAAAGAACAGAAACTTTCAGGAACAGTTATAAAGGAAAAGAAAGTTGGAAGAAACGATCCTTGCCCATGTGGTTCAGGAAAGAAATATAAATATTGCTGTGGAAGATAGTTTTCACAAAAAAATAGGCTGTTGCATCAGCCTATTTTTTTTGAAATTATTAATTGATATTTTATAAGGAAAATCAAAAACAACAGCATCTTAATGGCAAAATGTCACTAAGGTGCTGTTATTTATTTCTGTTTATAACTATTTATAACTGCCTTTGCAGCTTTTTTCTTTGATTCCGAATGGCCGATTATAATATTGTATTCTGTTGCACGGATGGCATTAATTGCCTCCAAAGCCTCGTCGCTTGTTTTTTTCTTAAAAAGAATTGTGGAGCCATCTATTAATGTAAAGTGAAGTGAAAAAGTTGGTTCTTCGCTTTTAGGATTAAGCGAAATATTTCCAAGTCGGTAGCACCACACAATATCATTAAGTGGAAGTATGGAAATCTTGTTTTTTCCAAGGTCTATGCAATAGTTTTCAGTTATATAAATCGAGTTAATCTGTATGTAATTACCAAAACTAAGTTCTGACTCGGCATCGTCAATATATTCTTTTCCAAGCTGTTTGTTTAAAAAAGTGCAAACAGGGTAAAGATATGGATTAACTATTCCCATAATTGCTTCGACTATATTCTTTAATGAAATCAGCATAATAACTATAACAAACCACATAAAAATCATATATTTAATAGGGTGGTAATTAGCATTGCTAATTAAACACTCACCTGTGATTTTTGAAAGGGATTGAGAATCCCAGTTTAAGTCTTTTGAGAATGCATCAAGCATCTCCTTGTAAGAACTGTTGGGCTTTATAACTTTGCCCTTAAAACTGTAATTTTTTAATGTTTTTTTAGGTGTGCTACCTACAGGAAGAATCACAAAAACACATTGATTGTCATTTAGTGCATAATAATATCCGTATTTCTTATTGCCAAATTTTATAAGATTGTAACCTGAGTAATGTAGGGTTTTGGCAGTTACTTTTACGTATTTGTCAGAAAGTCTTACATTATATATATTTGATATGGGTTCGGGATTAAACACTTTAAAAAAAGGAAAAATCATTAACGATAAAATCATAAGAATAAAAGTTATCGTTGGAATGATTAGCCTTTTGGCGGATAAATTACGGATTTCACCAGTAATATTTATCATAAAAAGTTACCTGTTAAATTTACCTTTCATACCTGTTTTTTATTTTATAATTTTAACATATTTTAAATTGTCATAGTCAGTATAATGTAGTGTGAGATTTTTGGCAAGTCTAATGGTTGCGTTTATAAAGTTTTGCTGATAGAATGGTAAGGATTATGGAGGAATACTATGGAAGCATATACGGGTTTTGCACAGGTTTATGATAAGTTTATGGACAATATTGAATATGATAAATGGTGCGAATATTTGGTTAGCATTTTAAAAGAATATGGTGTCAATTATGGTATTGTGTTAGACTTGGGCTGTGGAACGGGCAATATTACGGAACTGTTGGCAGACAAGGGCTACGATATGATTGGCGTGGATTACTCCCAGGAAATGCTTAATATGGCAATTGAAAAAAGAAAAAACGACGGTATATTGTATTTGTGCCAGGATATGCGTGAACTAGATTTGTATGGAACTGTGGCGGCAGTAGTAAGCCTTTGTGATTCAATTAATTATATTACGGAATTCGAAGATTTAGTTACAACTTTTAAGTTGGTTAACAATTATCTTGATCCGGGTGGAATTTTTGTCTTCGATTTAAAAACAATTGAATTGTATAGAAGTATAGGCGAATCGGTAATTGCTGAGGACAGAGAAGACTGCAGTTTTATTTGGGACAATTATTTTGATGAGGAAGATTGTATAAATGAATATATGCTTTCTATTTTTGTTAAAGGTGATGACAATAGATATGATAAATTTAGTGAGGAGCATTATCAGAGAGCTTATACAGTTGAAGAAATCAAAGAAGCTTTGAATCTTGCAGGACTTGAGTTCGTAACTGTTTATGATGCATTTACAAGAAATGAACCTAATAGCGAAAGCGAAAGAATATATGTTGTGGCAAGAGAATGTCAGAAAAATCAAGTTTCGAAATAAAAACTGAAAAAGATATAGATTAAAAATCAGGAGGAAAAAATAAGTGGACTATATAGTAAGAGCAACAGCAGCAAATAGTCAGATTAGAGCATTTGCAATTACATCAAGAGAGATGGTTGAAACAGCAAGACAGCATCATAATACAAGTCCTGTAGCAACAGCAGCTTTAGGTCGTTTGCTTACAGGTGGAGCAATGATGGGCGTTATGATGAAGGGCGACAAGGATATTTTGACAATTATGATGAAGGGGGACGGACCTATTAACGGAGTAACAGTTACAGCAGATTCACACGGAAACGTAAAGGGATATGTTGGAAATCCTAACGTGCTTATTCCTGCCAACTATGCAGGCAAGTTAGATGTAGGCGCGGCAATCGGTTACGGAACATTAACAGTTATTAAGGATATGGGACTTAAAGAGCCTTATTCAAGTCAGGTTCCACTTGGAACAAGTGAAGTTGCAGAAGATTTGACTTATTATTTTGCAACATCAGAGCAGGTTCCTTCAGCAGTAGGCCTTGGGGTGCTTATGTCAAAAGACAATACAGTAAAACAGGCAGGCGGATTTATAGTACAGTTAATGCCTTTTGCAGACGAAGAAACAATTCAGGCATTAGAGGATAGAATCAGCAAAATTACATCAGTTACAGATATGCTTGAAAAAGGTATGACACCTGAAGATATTCTTAAAGAAGTAATGGGCGACATGGATGTTGAGTTTACAGACAAAATCGATACACAGTTTAAGTGTACATGTAGCAAGGAAAAAATTGTAAAGGCACTTGCAGGATTAAGCAACAAAGAATTAGACGAAATAATTAATGATGGCAAGGCAATCGAAGTAAAATGTGATTTCTGTAACACAACATACAAGTTTAGTGTTGAAGAATTAAAAACATTAAGAAAAAAATACTAGACTTTCAAACTTTAGAGTGATAAAATCTTAAAGTAAGTAAAGGTATCTCTCAGGAGGTTGAAATGAGTAAAAAAATTAGAAATACAGAAGTTGATCATCTTTTTGATGCAATATTAACATTAGAGAATAAGGAAGAGTGCTATACATTTTTTGAAGATGTTTGTACAGTAAACGAGTTGCTTTCTATTTCACAGAGATATGAAGTAGCCAAAATGTTAAGAGAAGGAAAGACTTATCTTGACATATCTAATGCCACAGGTGCATCAACAGCGACAATAAGCAGAGTCAACCGTTCACTTAATTATGGAAATGACGGGTATGATATGGTACTTGAAAGAGTATTAAAGAAAGATGAATAAAAAGTAAAGGTACGAGATAGAGATTTCGTACCTTTTTCTTTTATGCGAAAATTCAATAATATTCTACTAAATAAGAGAATATTCCACTTTTTTAAAAATTAAGTATGCTATAATGAAAATGAGAAATCCAATATGGAAAAGAAAGAGAGTAGGAGGAAAGATATGAAAAAAAGTAAGAAAAAATTAACGTCATTTTTATATAGTGAAAATTTTTTTAATGATATAGGAGAAGAGAGAATTAGCGTTGAATTAAATGGCAATGGATTAAGTTTACATAGCAAAAAAGAAACGAAAGTAGTAACAGGTGAAAATGCAGGAAAAACAATAAGAGAGAATAATTCAGATAGAAAATGTATATGTAGTCAATCATATTTTTCCTTCAGAATTAAATGGAAATACGGGATATAAATTTTATTATAATCCAGGAAATGGAGATATTTATAATAACTGGAGATATGCTTTTTATTAGGAGGGAGTATGAACACAAAAATAAGCGTTGTGATAGTAATGGTGATTATGTTATTTATTTGCAGTCAGGGAAATATTGTTAATGCAGAAACCGTAAAAATTGATACAAACCGATTTAAAACTGTTGTTATTGAAAAGGGTAAAAGTGCAAAATTATGCAATTTGTCAATGAAAAAAATAAAATGGAAAAGCACTAATAAGAAAGTAGCAACTGTTAATAAAAAAGGATTAGTTAAAGCTAAAAAGATTGGCAAGGCAAAGATAACATTAAAGGATCAATATGGTAAGAGAAAGACTATAAATGTGCAGGTGAAAAAGAAATTAAAAAAAGCTACTAATAAGAATGTTACAGTCAAGGTTGTAGAAGGTAATAAAGATTATGTAAAGCTTGAATTAAATAATAAGTCAGACCAATGTATTTTTGTGGCATATCCATACTATTTAATTGTCAAGAATGGTGAGAAGAAAGAGTATGTAAGCAAAAAAGAAATTCTTAATTCTAGGAGACCACCGATAAGTTTAGCACCAGGAAGTAAAGTGCGAATAGGAGTAAGTCTTACTAATTATAATATGATTGAAGGATTAACATATAAGATAGAATGTGAAGTGTTTACTAATCTACAGGAAATCGGAATAGCGGATTATGAAATAACCACAACATTTTGTTATAAGTAGCATGTTAACTGCGTATGATTTGTTTTTTTGAAATACATACAGTTAATTTGAATATTCTGAATATGTTTGGTTAACATAACACGGAGAAAATTATAATTTTAATAGAGTGTACCCCGAAAATTAAAGGAAGTGTAATTTTCGGGGTACAAATATTGAAGAAAATATAGTATAAGTGACATATTGGTTAATATAATACATAGAATAAAGATCAATATGTGACAAAAACGTATTTAAAGCAAGAATAAGTGATATAATCAGTTTACATAAAATAAAATCGTACCCCAAAAACAGAAGATTTGAATATGTCTGGGTACGGTGCAGAAAAAGTACGTGGAACACTACAATTTATTTCTTATCTTTGCCAGTATCACCCTTTGAACTAGGCAAAGAATCAATAAGCTTCTCAATAAGTCTTTTTCTAATATACATATCGTAGCTTAATGTGGCAATTAGCCCAATTGTTTCAATTGATTCACGGTCAGAGCTTTCTAAGTCACCAAAAATGTTCTGAGAATTTTTAAATTCTTTAATCAAAGGCTCAATAAGGTCGCTTTTCTGAACGTGATTTAAGAAAGCGTTAGTTACATCTTCTAATGAATTAGGAATGTCATCATTATTGTAATAATCCTTTAGAAGTGGAGTTACAATAGTCTGGATATCGTTTATAGATATAACATTCTTAAAGAAAAAGATTAAGATTAAGATAATCATGTGATCTTTTGAATACTTCTTTTTTTCAGGAGGAGGCAACAGGCGGCTTTTAGCATAGTTGTTAATCATTGTTTTTGTTAAAAGCTTGTCATCATCATGTCTTTTGGATGTGTTAAATTTTCCATTAAGATATGTTGTTACCTGATCCATATATAAATCTATGTTAGGAATATCATCAATGTTAAATGATTCTATTTCTTCTAAAACCTGGTTAATTAAATCTTCTGATTGCATTGTCTTACTCCATAAATAATTTATTATCTGATACTACAAGGATAACACGTAGTAATAAAAACCACAAGATAAAATATTAATAAAAAATCTATATAAAATCATGGAATACAGGAATTGGAATATAAAATTGAAACAAGCAAATATAATAAAAAACAAAATTAAAGGTGTCTTTATTCTTAGAATGGAATATGTTAAAATATTTTAGCAGTGTAAATGATTATGAAAATTGGAAACAGGTTACAATCAACGTAATCATAATAACAAATTAAACAATTATAATTACCGGTAAGGATGGAATTTATGAATAATATATACGAAACATTAAATGATATGCAGCAGTTGGCAGTTTATCATACGGAAGGACCATTGCTTATATTGGCAGGTGCAGGGTCCGGAAAGACCAGGGTGCTGACTCATAGAATTGCATATTTAATAGAAGAAAAACACGTTCAGCCATACAATATTATGGCGATAACTTTCACAAACAAAGCGGCAGGTGAGATGCGTGAGCGTGTAAATAAGATTGTAGGTTTTGGTGCGGAACAGGTTTGGGTAAGTACTTTTCACTCAGCCTGCGTAAGAATTTTAAGACGATATATTGACAGAATAGGATATAGTAACGATTTTACTATTTACGATACAGAAGACCAGAAGAAACTTTTAAAGGACGTAATCAAGAATCTTAATCTTGATCCAAAGATGTATAAGGAGAACGCAGTTCTTGGAAAAATATCTGATTTCAAAAACAAGCTTGTAACAACAGGCGAGGTTGCCCAGATGGCACAGTCAGATTTTAAATTGCTTAATCTTTCAAAAATTTACAATAATTATCAGGAAGCGTTGAAGAAGAATAACGCGTTGGATTTTGATGACCTTATAATGAAAACAGTTCATTTGTTCAGAAAATGTCCTGAAGTTTTGGAAAGTTATCAGGAAAGATTAAAGTACATTATGGTTGACGAGTATCAGGATACTAACGGAGCTCAGTTTGCTTTTATTAAACTGCTGGCTTCTAAGTATCAGAACCTTTGCGTAGTAGGTGATGATGACCAGTCAATTTACAAATTTAGAGGTGCGGATATTTCCAATATTCTTCAGTTTGAGAAAAACTTTAACAATGCAAGGGTAGTTAAGCTGGAGCAGAATTACCGTTCAACAAAGACTATTCTTGATGCGGCAAATGAAGTTATTCACAACAATAAAGGTAGAAAAGACAAGACACTTTGGAGTGACAATGAACAGGGTGAAAAAATAGATTTGTATCAGGCGGAAGACGCTTACGCAGAGGCAGATATGGTAGCCTCAACAATTAAGGAGAATGTGGATTTTGGAAGGGCAGATTATAGTGATTACGCGATTTTGTACAGAACAAATGCCCAATCCAGAGCATTGGAAGAAAAATTATTGCTTAGAAATATTCCTTACAAAATCATTGGCGGACAGAACTTCTATCAGAGAAAAGAAATCAAAGACGTTTTGGCATACCTTAGAATTATCTGCAATGCAACAGATGACATAGCTGTAGAAAGAATTATAAACGTGCCAAAGAGAGGCATTGGTGCGACTACAGTTACTAAGGCTAAGGATTTTGCAAGAGCTTACGGTTTTAATTTGTATGAGTCATTGCTTGAAGTTGAAAACATTCCGGGGCTTGAAAGAGCAGCAACAAAGGTAAGAAAATTCACTGATTTAATTGAGAATTTCAAAGACCAGCAACAGAGTATGTCTTTGAAAGAGTTAGTTAACGAAGTGTTAAACGAGACAGGATATGTGGCAGAACTTGCAGCAGAAAACACAGATGAAGCCAATGGCAGAATCGAAAATATTGATGAATTAATAACAAAAGTAACTGAATACGAGGAGAATACAGACAATCCAAGTCTTGCAGAATTTTTGGAAGAAGTTGCTTTGGTTTCAGAAATTGATAACTTAGATGAAGACAGCAGTTATGTTGTTTTAATGACAGTTCACAGTGCAAAGGGACTTGAATTTCCTAATGTTTTTCTTTGCGGAATGGAAGACGGATTATTCCCGGGATATATGAGCATTATGTCAGATGATCCGGAAGAACTGGAAGAGGAAAGAAGACTCTGCTATGTTGCAATAACAAGAGCAATGAAGCATCTAACAATAAGCTACGCAAAGCGTAGAATGGTAAGAGGGGAGACTCAGTACAATATTATTTCAAGATTTGTAAAAGAGATTCCAATGAGCCTTGTAAACAGCAAAAATGTAACGGATAGAGTTGCAGCAGGTTTTGAGAAGAAACCATCTTTTAGTGGTTTCGGCGGCTATGAAGGCTCCTTAAATCATGGTGGCTCAGGCTATATGGGTTCATCTTACGGCGGTTCAAGAAATTTTGCTGCAAATGAACACAAAAACGCTTATAGAACAATGGCAAAGAAGCCTGCATATGGCAATCCGTCAACTAAGCCGGGCTTTGGAAAGCAGTTTGTTGTAACAAAGGCAGACATTGATTATGGCGTTGGCGACAGAGTTCATCATATTAAATTCGGTGATGGAACTGTTCTTGGAGTTGAAGATGGACCAAGAGATTATCAGGTTACAGTTGAGTTTGACACAGCAGGTCAAAAAGTTATGATGGCATCTTTTGCAAAACTTAAAAAATTGTAGTAAATATGTTTGATTTTTGGTATAATACCAATAAGTATAAATTTTGAATCTATTATCAATCAGATAGAAAACGAGGTGACAGAAATGGACGATTTAATTAAGGGCGTAAAGATTGGAAAAATCTTAACAAAAGACGATGAGAAGAAAGAAACAAAGAAGATTGTTGCAATCGTTTTGGCAGTAATTGCAGCAGTAGCAGCAGTAGCAGGTGCCGCATATGCAATCTACAGATTCGTTAACAGAGATTATTATGATGACTTTGAAGATGATTTCGAAGATCTCTTTGAAGACGAAGATGAAGACGATTTTGAAGAAGAATAAAAATTAAAAAGCAAACAACAAAAAGTGGCCCAAGCTGAGTAGTAGTTGGTAGAATCCGGCGACTGCTTTGTTTGGGCTAAAGTTGTTTTTAGAGTATATGAAATTTTTTAATTAAGGTTTATTATTAACATTTATATATAAAGAAGCATGTAAAAAAAGGAGCAAAGATGAAAAAAGGTGTTGAATATACAGGAGTAGTTACAAAGGTTACTTTTCCTAATAAAGGGGAAGTGGATTGTGGTGAAGATGGAGTAGCATCAGTAAAAGGCACATTGCCGGGTCAGAAGGTGAAGTTTGTTGTTTCAAAGAAGCGTTCCGGAAAGGCCCAGGGAAGATTAAAGGAAGTAATTGAAAAATCACCAATGGAGGATACCGAACCTAATTGCCCACATTTCGGTGACTGCGGCGGTTGTTCATACCAGACAATGAGCTATGATAATCAGTTAAAGCTTAAGGAAGATATGGTTAAAGGAATTCTTGACAAGGCAATAAAAGGAGATTACCGGTTTGAGGGAATACTTGGCAGTCCTGTGCAGTGGGGCTACAGAAATAAGATGGAATTTTCTTTTGGCGACGAGTTTAAGGATGGACCTTTGGCACTTGGAATGCATAAGAAAAACAGTTTCCACGACATTGTAACAGTGGATAACTGCAAGATTGTAGACAGGGATTACAATATTATTTTAAGATGTGTTTTGGATTACTGTGCAAAAAAAGAGTTACCTTTTTATCATAAATTACGTCACGAAGGTTATGTAAGACACTTGTTAGTCAGAAGAACAACTAAGACAAAAGAACTTTTGGTTGCCCTTGTTACAACATCAGATGCAGAAATGGAGAAGAAAGCTGACTTAATGAGTTTGGTGGAAGAAATAAAGGCACTTGATTTGTCAGCTAAGCTGTGCGGAGTTATTCATATTATTAACGATGGATTGGCTGACGTTGTACAAAGCGATAAAACTAGAATTCTTTATGGAAATGAGTATGTTTACGAGGAGCTTTTGGGATTAAAATTTAAAATTTCCGTTTTTTCATTTTTCCAAACTAACTCTCTTGGGGCAGAGGTTCTTTATTCAAAAGCAAGGGATTATATAGGAGAAACAAAAGACAAATTAATCTTCGACTTATATAGTGGAACAGGTACAATTGCCCAGATTCTTGCACCGGTTGCAAAAAAGGTAGTAGGCGTGGAAATCATTGAAGAGGCTGTAGAGGCTGCAAAGGTTAATGCAAGCTTGAACAATCTGGATAATTGTACTTTTATCGCAGGAGATGTATTGAAGGTAATCGATGAACTTCATGACAAGCCGGATTTAATAGTTTTAGACCCTCCCCGTGATGGAATAAATCCTAAAGCATTACAGAAGATAATAAATTTTGGCGTGGACAGAATGGTGTATATAAGTTGCAAGCCAACAAGTCTTGCAAGAGATTTGGAAATACTTCAGGAACAGGGGTATAAGGTTGAAAAAGCATGCGCAGTGGATATGTTCCCTGGAACAGTGCACGTTGAGACGGTAGTACTGCTTTCCCACAAAAAGCCAGACGGACATATCAACGTAAAAGTTGAGTTTGGCGAGGGTGAGGGAAAAGTTCCGCTTGATA
>JABLTO010029833.1_pt1 | contig 10998 bp, 8 predicted proteins | sample 7160091 | NCBI WGS metagenome assembly JABLTO01 (sample SAMN14651225, study PRJNA627086) | human gut metagenome | isolation source: feces | host: Homo sapiens
GAGGACAAGATTAAGGAAGATACTACATGTACATCAAGATGTATGCCATTTGCACAGGAGAAGTTAAGTGATGTGTGCGTATGCTGTGGTAAGCCTGCTAAGGCTATGGTTTACTGGGGTAAGGCATATTAATTAAATATAAGATGGGAATTAAAAGAATCCCTCACCAGATTTGCCGGAAAGGTACTGGTGAGGGATATTTTTTTATATTATTTAATATGTTCAATCATAGCAATCAGAGTTGCTTTGTCGTTGAGCTTGGGATTCTCTATAACTATATCAAGCAGGGATTTGAGAGTTTCACCGATTTCGTGTCCCTGAAGACCGTATTCAATAAGGTCATTTCCTGATATATCAAGGTCTTTAATTGTAAAGCAGTCGCCGCGCTCCAGGATATCTGTTACAAGGCGTTTAAGAGTAAGGAGATGCTTTACTTTTGCTGGATTGCCGATTCCTGTAATTTCTTCTGAAGCCTGTATTACTGACATCATAAGTTCATGCCACAGAGGAAGAAATTCTCTGCCATATTTGTTAAGTGCAGTACGTACAGCGGGTTCTGTTTCATCTATATCGATTTTTGACAATTCAACAAGCTTAGATACTGTGTCAACTGTCTTGTTATCCATTTTCAATGCGCGGAGTGTTTTTGCTGCTTCATCAGGTGCAGAAGTTATGAAAAGTGCAGCGTAGCGCAGGTATATATTATCAGGGGTGTGTCGTAAGGTGGCAAGTATCTTGCGGCTGTAACGGCTCTTTAATGCATTGTCAATTACCGGAAGTATTGGTGCGAAAAGTCCCGCTTCTGAATATTCAGATACATAATCGGGATGTGCTGACATAAGAGTTTTGCCAAGCTCCACATGCACACGTTCCATGCTTATTTTACTGATTGACGGAGCAAGCTTTTTAATTGCGTTCCATGTTGGCCCGTCAATGGTAAATCCAAGCTGTGCAGAAAATCTTATGGCACGCATCATTCTTAATGCATCCTCTGTAAATCTTAATTCTGGTTTACCAACACAACGGATTATTTTCGCATCTAAATCGCCAAGTCCGTTGAATTCATCAACAAATCCATCAGTATCGTTGTATGCCATTGCATTTATTGTAAAATCACGGCGGCACAGGTCGTCTACAAGGCTGGCAGAAAATTCAACAGATTTAGGATGTCTGCCGTCTTCATATTCTCCATCAATTCTGTAGGTGGTTACCTCATATCCTGTCTTATCTATCATGACAGTTACAGTGCCGTGGGCAATTCCTGTGTCTATTGTTCTTCTGAAGAAGGATTTTACCTGTCCGGGTACAGCAGAAGTTGTTATGTCCCAGTCATCAGGCGTGCGTCCAAGGATACTGTCCCTTATACAGCCACCAACTGCATACGCTTTAAATCCATGCTCTTCTATAGTATGTATAATATTCCTGACAGCTTCCGGCATGTCAATATGGTAAGTTTTCGGCATATTATCCCCCTGCAATGTTAATTAGTATAAATGTGCGGATTAAATCCATTTCTATTTATTATAAGAAAAAAACACATTTTCATCAAGATACGGATTCACAGGAATATAGATGCATTTATTTTCATAAGATAAGGCAGACGTAGGCGTATGTGCAGAAGACGTCTGTATCAAGTGCAGAAACGGGGGATTTTATGAACGATAAATCATTAGAGTGTCTTAAATTTTATGATATGCAGATTAAGAAAATGGTAAAAGGTCGTGGAGGAATAATCCTTTTTACTGACAGGGGATGCAGACTTTTTCTTGAATGCAGCAGAAATGACGGGTTTTATCTGCGGGATGAGGCAGTGACAAATGCAGTATCAGAGGCAGGATTTAACAATGTTGATTCATATGTAAGAAATCAGGATGGGGAACTTTTTACAGTGGGAGATGACGGGCGGAAATATGTGATGAAAAACTGGTTTGGCGGCAGGGAATGTGATGTCAAGTCTGTAAATGATGTTGTGGGGGCAGTGAGAACACTGGCGCAGCTGCACATTTGTTTAAATGTTGTTTCTTCAGCTGGAGTTAAATATGTGCAGGAAGGTGAAAATCAGAATATGATGAGGCGTTGGGAGTGCATGGCGCTGGCGGAGTCAGAAGATTACGGACAGGAGGCAGAGCTGAAAGCAAGTGAAAGCCGCACACAGAATATTTATGTCCAGTTTGATAAGGGCGCAGGGATGAGACAGAATCTTGACAGGCATACAAAGGAGATTAAGAAAGCTGCTAATTATATGCGAGGCAAGAAGAAGAAAAATGAATTTGAACAGATAGCGCTTGGTGCGATAGATACATTTTACAAAGAGGCAGATAATGCAAGTGAACTGCTTAAATCAGAACAGTTCGATGAGCGTTTTGAGAGGATGGAACAGACACGGGAGTTAGTACATGGCAGTTATAATTACCATAATGTTTTTCTTGATACGGAAAATGGAGGTTCTGCCGTGACTAATTTCGAAAAATGCCATAATGACTGTCAGGTCGCTGATTTATACCAGTTCTTAAGAAAGGTTATGGAAAAGCATGACTGGGATATCAATGTGGCATACAGGATTGTTGATGAATATGATAAATTAAAACCTCTTGCAGATGTAGACCTTGATATGCTGGTTGCATTGTTAAGTTTTCCGGAAAAATTCTGGAAGATTATTAACCAGTATTATAATGCCGGAAAAGCGTGGGTTCCAGCAAAGAATATAGATAAGCTGAAAGTTGTTATTTCACAGAATATACAAAGAAGAGAATTAATTGATAAAATGTGTGGTCTGTGATAAAATCGGAGGATACGAGGGGATAAGTTTTTTGCGAGGAATGTATATGGAACGAAAGTATAAGAATGTACATATTATTAAAAGGATATTGGCAATATGTCTGGTTGTGATATTCTGTGTAGGAACGACTGCATGTACGGCATCCGGTAACAATAGCAGCAATGCAATGGTGCCAGGAAGCAGTATCACACCGGCACCAACTGTTAATAAGGATATAAAAGGTGATGGGGAGAATCCTACATTTACAGGTGTACTTTCCCAGCGTGATATAAGTGACCTTAAAATGAGGTTTGTTGATATATCCACAGGAACAGAATATGAAGTGCCTTATTCAGGTGGCACAGATATTCAGGATGCATACGGTAAGGTAAAGGCTGCGGCAACCATGGATATGGGAGGCATATATGATGTATATGTCGATAAGAAGGGCAAAGCGACTAAGATATATGGAAACAGTGATGCATGGGCGAGATACGATGTTTCAGGAATTACTGTAGATGAGAGTTCAAGGAAATTAAGTATTGGTGCATCCAATATGGTATATGAAAGCTACACAGTTGTACTTTCTGGAGATGAGAGAATAAGCATTGCACAGCTTGTTGATCAGGATAAGCTGGTTATAAGAGGCGTGGGAGAAAAGGTTTATTCTGTTGATGTGACAGAGGGACACGGATACCTTAAGTTTACAGGAGTTGATGCACTAAGCGGTGGATATGTAAGTATTGGAAACAGACAGCTTCTTGGTATTACTCCGGATATGCTTGTAACTGCACCTGTTGGTACATTTACAGTTAATGTCCGTAATGGCAGTCTGTCATCAAGTAAGACTGTTACTATATCAAAGGATGCAACTACGACAGTTGATTTTTCAGAAGTCCAGACTGATCCTGTTAAAACAGGTGCGGTTAATTTCTCGGTTACTCCGTCTGGTGCGGTAATGAGTATAGATGGAACGGAGGTTGATTATTCATCCCCTGTTTCTTTGACTTATGGAACTCACAGAATTAAGCTGGTAGCCAATCATTATCAGGAATATTCTGAAATTATAAATGTTAATTCTCCGTATGTAACCAAGGTTATTGATATGAGTGCTTCAAGTACTACTACAACAACAGCGGCAGATAATACAAGTGGATACAAAGTATCAATTACAGCACCTAAGGGGGCTTCACTTTATGTAAATAGTGAGTATATTGGTACTGTGCCATGCACATTTGACAAGTCATCAGGCAAGAAGACGATTACACTTTCACAGAATGGATATAATACTGTTAGTTATACGATTTCTATTGCTAATACATCCGGAGATCTGACATATGCATTTCCAGATATGGTTTCCGGTGGAACGCAGGAGACAACTACACAGACACAGATCCCTACGGTTACACAGGCTGGAACGAAGATATCCAATAAGTAGGAATTAATAAGGAGATAAAGAATTATGAATATTTCATTTTCACCACCAGATATAACAGAAGAGGAGATTCAGGCAGTTGCCGAGGCTCTGAGGTCAGGCTGGATTACTACAGGACCAAGAACCAAGGAGTTTGAAAGACAGATTGCAGAATTTACGGGTGCAAAAAAGGCAGCATGTCTTAATTCAGCTACAGCATGTTTAGAGACTGCACTCCGTCTGTTAGGGATAGGAGAAGGTGATGAGGTTATTGTACCGGCATACACTTATACAGCATCTGCAAGTGTTGTTGCCCATGTTAATGCCAAGCTGGTTCTTATTGATGTGGAGGAAGGCACATATCATCTTGATTATGATGAGCTTGAGTCTGCAATAAATGAAAAAACCAAGGCTGTCATACCTGTAGATATCGGCGGAGTTATGGTCGATTATGACAGGATAAGAAATATTGTCGAGAGTAAGAAGAGTATATTTAAGCCGGCATCACCTCTTCAGGAAGCACTTGGCAGAGTAGCAATTGTAGCCGATTCCGCACATGGCTTTGGTGCGAGCGAAGGTGGCATTATGAGTGGAATGAAGGCTGATTTTACAAGCTTTTCATTCCATGCTGTCAAGAACCTTACTACAGCAGAGGGTGGAGCACTTACATGGAGAAGTATTCCTGGAGTTGATGACGAGGATATCTATAAGCAGATTATGCTTTTTTCGCTTCATGGACAGTCTAAGGATGCACTTGCAAAGACTAAGCTTGGAGCATGGGAATATGATATCAAGGGAACTTATTACAAATGTAACATGACTGATATCATGGCTTCAATCGGACTTGTACAGCTTAAGAGATATCCGGGACTTCTTAAGAGAAGAAAACATATTATAGAGAGATACACAGAGGGTATTGCAGCCGATGATGTAGAGATTATGAAACATTTTACAGATAAGTATACTTCAAGTGGTCATCTGTATCTTGTAAGACTTTTAGGAAAAGATGTTGAGGAGCGTAATGCATTTATAATAAGACTTGCTGAAGCAGGTGTTGCAACAAATGTGCATTTTAAGCCGCTTCCAATGCATACAGCATATAAGAATATGGGATTTGATATTAAGAATTTTCCTAATTCATATAATATGTATCGCAATGAGATAACGCTGCCACTTCATACATGTCTTACTGATGAACAGGTAGAATATGTTATAGAACAGTTTAACAGATTGAAATAATCGGCCATTAATCAATTGTGACACATCAATAATTAAGAGGGGAGTATTACGATGGAATTAAGACCATGGCAGCTTCTTCCTGATGAGATGAGAACGAAGGAAGTAAGAAAATATTATAATATACTTATGAAGCACAGAATGTGGCTTAAGATGAAAAGATTTCTGGATGTGATTGTTGCAGGTATTATGCTTGCAGTTCTTATTATTCCTATGGGAGTAATAGCACTTGCCATCAGACTTGATTCACCGGGACCTGTATTTTTCAGACAGGCAAGAGTGACACAGTATGGAAGAATATTCCGCATTTATAAGTTCAGAACTATGGTTGACAATGCAAGTAAGTTAGGTTCAGCCGTGACAGTAGATAATGATGTAAGAATTACTAAAGTAGGTGCATTTCTTCGAAAGTACAGAATGGACGAGTTTCCACAGCTTTTTAATATACTTGCAGGGGATATGACACTTGTTGGGACAAGACCAGAAGTACCTAAGTATGTTAAGAAATATACTAAGGAAATGTATGCAACACTTCTTCTTCCAGCTGGACTTACGTCAAGGACAAGCATTGCATATAAGGATGAGGATAAGCTTCTTGGAGAAGCTGTTGATGAGGAGAGTACAGATAATATATATTTAAATGAGGTTTTACCTGCCAAGATGCGATATAATCTGGAAAGCATGAAGCATTTTGGAGTTAAATCTGATGCAACCGTATTATGGGACACATTTGCATCAGTAGTTGGAAGTGAAAGAATGACAGTTAAGAAGTAGGTTGAATATGTTTATTACTATAGCCGTTATTGCATATAATGAGGAAAGCACAATAAAGAACATTCTTGACGATATAAGTAATCAAAGCTATGACCATAGTCTCATAGAAGTGGTGCTTGTAGATTCTGCATCGACTGATGGAACAAAGGCGGTTATGCAGGAGTTTGCAAGAGAGAATAAAATGGGAGCACGACAGATTAAGGTTCTTGATAATCCGAAGAGAACGCTGCCATGCGGATGGAATGTTCTTCTTGATAATTATACAGGGGATGCTGTGATAAGAGTTGATGCACATGCACATATTCCAGAGGATTTTGTCAGTAAGAATGTTAAGGTTTTAGAGGAAGGCGAAATGGTTGTAGGCGGTGTGCGTCCTAACATTGTGGATGAAGAGACACCGTGGAAGGATACGCTGCTTCTTGCCGAAAGTTCTATGTTTGGTTCAAGCATAGCGCCTTACAGGAATGGTGGTAATGGGACAGGAGAGAAGATATATATGAAATCACTGTTTCATGCTGCGTATAGAAGAGAAGTGTTTGAAAAAATCGGATATTATAATGAATCACTTACAAGAACAGAGGATAATGAGATTCATTACCGTATGAGAAAAGCAGGATTCAGACTGAGATTCTGCCCAGATATAATATCATACCAGCATACAAGGAGTTCACTTCCTAAGATGCTGAAGCAGAAATATGCTAACGGTTACTGGATTGGAAAGACAAGTAAGGTGTGTCCGGGCTGTCTTTCAATATATCATTTTGTACCATGGGCTTTTGTTATGGCGATTATTGTTACAACAATAGCAAGTGTGTCATGTAAATTACTTGCAGTAAAATCACTTTTTTCGCGTATTGTATATGGACTTACAGGACTTATGTGGGGAGCATACTGGCTTCTGGCAGTTATTATGTCAGTTGTTGCAGTTATAGGAGCTAAAAAGGAGCGCAATAAAACATGTTTTGCGTTACCGTTTTTATTTTTCCTGTTGCATATTTCTTATGGAATTGGTACAGTATGTGGGTTGGCAGGTAAAAAGCCAGCAAAAGAAACGGAGAACAGATAATGGGTGAGACTAAAAAGGACAGGATGCAGCTTTTAGTAAGAAGGTTTTTCTTGTTTTTAACAGATACATTTTTACTGAATGCATGTGTGTACCTGTCGTTGATAATGAGATTTGATGTAGGCATTGTATCCATTGAACCTCAATATATCAGTAATTATGTAGAGAATATGCTGCCATATACAATAATATCGCTGCTTATTTTCTGGGGATTTAGACTGTATCACAGTTTATGGCAGTATGCGAGTATTGCAGAGGTATACAGGATTGCTGAGGCGTGTATTACAGTAGAGATAGTACATTATGTCTGTAACAGGATAGCAGGCAATATGCTTCCTAGAAGCTGCTATTTTAATGCGGCAATATACCTTATTATTGCAATATGTGCAAGTCGTTTTATGTACAGAATGATAAGAACTGTGCTTAACAAATACAGGAATATTAAGACTTCCAACAATGTAATGATTATAGGTGCAGGAGAGGCAACCAATGTCATTATGAGAGAAATACAGAGTTCAAGTTATCTTGCTAATTCTAATATTGCCTGTATTATTGATGACGACCGCCGCAAGGTAGGCAAATACATACGAGGCGTCAAGGTTATAGGAACAAGGGATAAGATTAAGGAAGCAGCAAAGCTTTATGATATTGATGAGATTATATTTGCAATTCCATCAGCATCTAATGAAGTTAAAAGGGATATATTAAACATTTGTAAAGAGACAGACTGTACTCTTAAGATTCTGCCGGGCGTATATCAGATGGTAGACGGAGAGATTAATGTTAATTCTATCCGTAATGTTGATGTGCTTGACCTTCTTGGAAGAGATCCGATTGAAGTAGATATTGAATCTATTATGGGATATGTTAAGGATAAGGTTATTATGGTAACAGGAGGAGGTGGCTCCATTGGTTCAGAGCTTTGCCGTCAGCTTGTAAGCCACAAGCCTAAGCAGCTCATTATATTTGATATATATGAGAATAATGCATATGATATCCAGCAGGAATTAAAAATTAATTATCCAGACGCCAATGTTGTTACTCTTATTGGTTCAATAAGAAATGTGTCAAGGCTTGAAAGCGTATTTGCACAGTACAAGCCTGATATTGTATATCATGCCGCAGCACATAAGCATGTACCTCTTATGGAAGTCAGTCCTGATGAGGCTGTTAAGAATAATGTTGTCGGTACATGGAATGTCGCTAAGATGGCAGACAAGTACGGGGTTAAAAAGTTTGTAATGATAAGTACAGATAAGGCGGTTAATCCGACAAATGTAATGGGAGCAACAAAGCGTATCTGTGAAATGATTGTGCAGACATATAATGAGATATCAAAGACAGATTTCGTTGCTGTAAGATTCGGTAATGTACTTGGAAGCAATGGTTCTGTTATACCGCTTTTTAAGAAACAGATTGAGGCAGGAGGACCTGTTACAGTTACAGATCCTAACATTATAAGATATTTCATGACAATACCGGAGGCTGTTTCGCTTGTTCTTCAGGCAGGCGCGTATGCCAAAGGTGGAGAAATATTTATTCTTGATATGGGTGAACCGGTTAAGATTGATGACCTTGCAAAGAATCTTATCAGACTGTCAGGTTATACACTTGGCGTTGATATGGAGATTAAATATACGGGACTCAGACCGGGAGAAAAATTATATGAGGAACTTCTTATGAAAGAGGAAGGACTTCAGGAGACGGATAATAAGCTTATTCATATTGGAAAACCGATTGAGTTTGACAAGGAGAATTTCTTTGATAATCTTGAGAAACTTAAGGAAGAAGCTTATTCAGAGACAGGTAATATAAGAGAGTATCTTAAGAAGGTGGTTGATACTTATCATCCGGATGGCCATTAATTTTACCTGATTTTAAAATGTATTTATACGGGGGAGAAGGTATATGGGGATATATCAGAAGTTAAAGTTTTTAATTGGAAAGGTAACTGTGCTTATTATGGCAGTTATCTTTCCTTTTGCTGTTATTGCACAGAACAGAAAAGTATCATCGGCTTTTTGCAATATTTTTATAGCACTGGCGCTGCTGGTATTGCTGTGTGCAGTTATTAATAAGCTGATTAACAGTAAAGATGGTTTTAAAGATATTATAACTACGGGGATTAAAAGCAGATGTGTTGTGCCAGGTATTCTGATATTACTGTCAGTAGTGTGGTGCTTTATATCACCGGCTGCAGGTTATGAATTCAGCGGAACCGGAAGCATAATTCAGGGAATGTTATTGTTTATAGGATGTACGTGTATATATATTGTTATATCTGCATGTTATTTGTATGAAGAAACAGATATGATGATTATGATAGCTGCATCTGTAATTATAAATATCATTACAATATTGAGATTCTTAATTTCTGCTAAATACTGTACGGACGCGTATTGCATGTATACTGTTATGATGTTTGCAGTTTGTGTGTATGCATTCCTTTTGTCAGATGATAATAAAAAAATATATTATCTGACAGCGGCTGGTTTATGTGAAATGGGACTTATATCTGCAACAGGTAATATGGCTGTTACGGGCATGGTGATAGTGCTTCTTGTTATGCAGCCAATAGCATTAAGAAAATATGAATGCTTTACGAGATATGAACTTATAGTGCTTATGATTTTTATTCTGGGAAGGCTGTTTGCATATATAAATGTATTTACTAATAAGGTTATTGCATTGTCTGCGTCATCAGCATTTCTTACATCATATAAGACAACGGCATTTATAATAGCTGGGTGTATAATATATATGATGCTTATAATATTTGATGACAGAGTTAAGGGATGTATAAAAAATATCAGAAAAGTCGTGTTAAACCGTATATATATGTGTATTACAGGACTGGATATAATTGTGATAATTACAATTGTTATGATTAATAATTACAGAAATAATTATACTTTTTATCTAATGATTTTTATAGGAATTATTCAGATATTGATGTCTGTTGCAGTATTTATATTTGCAACGCATAATGTGCTGGAATCAATAGAGGACAGGACTAAACCAGAGAAAGATATTAGCAATAGCAATGATGATTCTTTGCTGCAGGGATATGGAAGCAGATATATGATAACGGCAATAGGAATGGCGGTAATAGCATATATTCTGCAGGGAACAGGAAATCTATTTAAATTCGAGGTCTTCCCGGTGTTTATATGTTTTGCAGCAATAATGAGTACATATAATAAAAACTGCGGTTCATAAGAGCCGCAGTTTTTATTATAATAATTAATCAAACTTAAATGTGTTCTCAAGTGTATCCCAAAGCTGGTCCTTATCACTTAAGTTAAGCTTTGTTCCATCATTTAAAGCGTAGCCTTCGCCTGAAGCTGAGCCATTGTAAGTGCCTGTAAGCTCTGGCCATTCAATACCGATTGCAGGATCGTTCCATGCAAGACCGCCCTCGTCGTTAGGATGATAGAAGTCATCGCACTTGTAGCAGAATTCTGCTGTATCAGTAAGAACGAGGAATCCATGTGCAAATCCCTTAGGGATAAGGAACTGCTTCTTATTCTCTTCTGTGAGAAGGATTCCGTACCACTTTCCGTAAGTTTCAGAGTCTGTACGAAGGTCAACAGCAACATCAAAAACAGAACCCTTGATAGCTCTTACAAGCTTTGTCTGTGGGAAATGCTTCTGGAAATGAAGACCACGAAGAACACCCTTAGTACTCATAGACTGGTTGTCCTGAACAAAGTTAATATTGATACCAGCTTCTTCCATATCACGCTGGCTGTA
>JABLTO010118334.1_pt1 | contig 10997 bp, 7 predicted proteins | sample 7160091 | NCBI WGS metagenome assembly JABLTO01 (sample SAMN14651225, study PRJNA627086) | human gut metagenome | isolation source: feces | host: Homo sapiens
AAGATTCTTTATCCGCAGTCATCGCTTTATAAACTGCTGGAACAGCATTATATGAAAGCGCAGCGCTGATGCGGTCTGTGAAAAGGGGAAGATCATCATGAACTGCACCCCAAAAGTTGGACATAACTTTTGGGGTGTTTTATGAAGTACAGTTATGAGGAGAAATTAACAGCAGTTTTGTCTGTTGTCAATGGCCAACATTCCGTATCGTCCGCCTCCAAGCATTTTGGAATAAGCTATACGCCTTTGTCGCGTTGGATTGCGCGTTATAAAGAGTTCGGCGAAGCAGGTCTTCGTATACGGCAATATACTTACAGCGGCGATTTTAAGTTGTCAGCTATCAGGCACATGCACGAGAATCACTTATCTTTAACGGAAACAACGGCAAAGTTCGGTATTTACAATGAGAGTACGCTGAGCAGATGGGAGCGTATCTATTATGAAGAAGGTGAATCCGGTCTTTACCGTGATAATCGGGGTAAGATGAGAACCAAACCTAATAAACAGGAACTACAACCACAGGAAGAAAATGACTTGCGAGTCGAAAACCAACGTCTTCGCGCCGAGGTCGCTTACTTAAAAAAATTGAGGGTCTTAGTCGAGGAACGCATCGTCCGCGAGAACGGGAACGGGCAAAAGCCATCGAAGAACTAAGACCGGAACATACCCTTCCCACGCTATTGGAAGTTACGGGGATGGCGCGTAGTACGTTCTATTATCATCTGAAGCAGTTAAAGTTCCCCGATAAATACAAACAAGAGAAAAACGAGATTGTAAGTATATACCACGATCATAAGGGACGTTATGGTTACCGCCGTATCACAGTAGAGATGCACAATCGCGGATATTCTATAAACCATAAAACGGTACTTAGGTTAATGAACGAATGTGGAGTTAAATGCCAGGTGCGCCTAAAAAAATATCGTTCATACAAAGGAGAGGTTGGTGCCGTTGTGCCTGACTTGCTGAAACGTAATTTTATGGCGGAACGTCCTAATCAAAAGTGGGTTACAGACCTTACTGAATTTTCTCTGTTCGGCAAGAAACTTTATCTGTCGCCTATTATGGACTTATATAACAGGGAAATAATAAGTTATAATATAGCTGAACATCCGACCTTTTACCAAACAATGAAAATGCTTGAAGATGCCATAAAGGATCTGCCCGATGCTCCGGAACTTATACTTCACTCGGATCAGGGTTGGCAGTACCAGATGAAACGCTATCAATATCGGCTGCGTGAAAAAGGTATTAGTCAGAGCATGTCTCGTAAGGGAAACTGTTTGGATAATGCGGTCATGGAAAACTTTTTCGGACTGTTAAAATCAGAATTATTATATTTGCAGAAGTTCGAGTCTGTCGATCATTTCCGCAAGGAACTGGAGGAATACATAAATTACTACAATAACAAGCGAATAAAGACCGCATTAAACAACATGAGCCCGGTACAATACCGAACTCATGCTATCTGAATTATTAATCAGTCCAAACTTTGGGGTGCACATCAATTGAATACTCCTCTTTTTTTGAATGAGATGATGTTATTTGCTCTTGTAGTACATATTAGTTGTGGATAATTTGTTAATTTTGTATTATTAAGGCGAATAATATGGCAAAAAAGAAATCTTCATTCTCACATATAGAGGCACAGCAAAAACTCGAACAACTCCGAACGACTCGTGAAACATTCGGATATGACCTGTTGCGCATATTCTGCGGTTACGGCGAAGCATCCATCGCCCGCATTGTCGATGGACGCGGCAACGATGCCCGCGACGGCAGAACCGTTTTGCAGAAGAAACTCCTTGCCTATCGTCCGCAGGACTGCGGCGGATTGTTCGAAGGCAGGGATATGTATGCCGAACTCGATGATATGCGCCGAGACCCGAAGATTGCCAAAAAAGAACCTCGCCTTTATGTCGTTTCCGACGGTGTGTCGGTCGTGGCTTACGACCCGAAGGAGGATGATACTTACGAAAACGAAATCGCCTTGCTGTGGAAAGATTTCGAGTTTTTCAAACCTCTGGCCGGCATCGAGAAATTCCGAAATATCGAGGAGCAGGAGGCCGATGTCAGGTCGGCCGAAGTAATGGCCAAGATTTACGACGACATTCGCCGCTATAACGATGTACGCGACAAGGAGCAGATGCACAACCTCAATATCTTCATGTCGCGTTTGCTGTTCTGCTATTTCGCCGAGGATACCGGGCTGTTCCCCGAACCGAACATGTTTACCAACGCGATTAAATCGGGAACGAAAGCCGACGGCAGCGACCTTGCCGAGTTCATCGAAGGCATTTTCGACATCATGGCAATCGGCGATGCGGACATCCGCGCACAGATGCCCGACATCGTGAGCCGTTTCCCATACGTCAACGGCGGTCTGTTCAAGGCGCATATCCCGATTCCGGTTTTGAGCCGCCGCACACGTGCACTGATGCTGAAATGCGGCGATTACGACTGGAAAGACATCAATCCTGATATTTTCGGCTCGATGATTCAGGCCGTTGTTTCGCCCGAGGAGCGTTCGGGTTTGGGCATCCACTATACCTCTGTGCCGAATATCATGAAGGTAATTCGGCCGCTCTTTCTCGATGCACTCACTGAGGAGTACATCCGCGAAAAGGACAATCCGAAGGGGCTGCGTGCGCTGCTTACCCGGCTGTCGCATATCAAGTTTTTCGACCCGGCCTGCGGGTCGGGCAATTTCCTGATTATAACCTACAAGCGGGTACGGGAGCTGGAAATCGAAATCTGGCAGCGTCTGCAAACGCTGGCCGGCGGACAATCGGAGATGCCGTTTTCGAATATCTCGCTCACGCAGTTCTACGGCATCGAACTGGACGAATACGCTTGCGATACGGCTACTTTGTCGCTGTGGCTGGCTGAGCACCAGATGAATAATATCTTCTACGAGAAACTCGGCTCGCGCCCCGATGCTTTACCCCTGCGGCCGAGCGGCCATATTGTTTGCGGCAACGCCTGCTGCCTCGACTGGAACGAGGTATGCCCCCACACGCCCGAAGACGAGGTCTATATTATGGGGAATCCGCCGTATTTGGGTAGCAGCCTTCAAAATAAAGAGCAGAAGAAAGATAAAGATATTGTTTTTATAGGTCAAAAAAACTATAAAGATCTTGACTATATTGCTTGTTGGTTTTATAAAGGGGCGAAATATATTCAAAATTCAAAAGCCCAATGTGCTTTTGTAAGTACTAATTCCTTGTGTCAAGGAGAACAAGTATCCATGCTCTGGCGGCCTGTTTTCAATATGGATATTGAAATTTCATTTGCATACAACTCGTTTTTATGGGGTAATAACGCAAAAAACAAAGCTGCTGTTTTTTGTATTATTGTAGGTCTGCGCTCTAAATCGACGGAACCTAAATATATCATATCCAATAATACATCGCGTATAGTAAAGAATATTAATGGTTATTTAGTTGAAGGAATATGCCCTTATATAGAAAAATTAGGCAAACCCATATCTGAAATTCCTATTATACGAAGGGGGAATAGTCCCACTGATAATGGCGAATTAATATTTTCAACCGAAGAGAAAGACTGCTTAGTTAAGAAATATCCATATATTGAGAAATATATCAAAAAATACATTGGTTCTATTGAGTTCATCAACGATATGGAGCGATGGATATTATTTGCCAATAACGATTCTTATGGGATTTTGGATAAAATCCCGGAACTTCATAATCGATTTGAAGCCATTAAAATTTTTCGAAAAAATAGTAAGCAGCCTCAAACGGCAGCACTTGCTTCATTTCCTCTTGAATATTTTTATAGTTCATATCAGAATACATCGTGTATTATTATACCTCGTGTTTCTTCGGCGAGAAGATTATATATTCCAATAGGAATATTAAATCACGATACGGTTGTTGCTGATTCGGCATTCAATATTAACAACGGAGAATTATGGGCTTTCGCAGTTTTTTCATCGAATATTCATTTGGTTTGGATTAAAAATATTGGCGGGAAATTGAAATCAGATTACAGATATTCATCTCAACTATGTTATAATACATTTCCTGTTCCTAAATTGTCAAATGAGCAGAAAGAAATTTTGGAGGAACATGCCGAAAATGTGTTGAACACCCGCGAATTGCATACGGAGATGACTTTGGGCGAAATGTATAACCCCGAAACCATGCCGCTCGACCTGCGTCTTGCCCACCAAGCGTTGGATGCCGCCGTCGAGCGCTGCTACCGTGCCGAACCATTTATCTCCGACGAAGAGCGTTTGGAATACCTCTTCAAACTCTACGAGAAAATGACGAAAAAGCGATAGCGTTATGGGTATAACAAGAATAGAAAAAATAATAGCAGGTGTACTTACTGGAATATGCATGGGTGTTATAATGCTTTATTTTAGTAAATTTCACTATGGACTCTCTTCTGACCAGCAAGATTGGGGTAATTTTGGTGCATATATTAGTGGAACTATTGTTCCAATATTGACAATTGTCAATATATGGGTATTTTATAGGCTTACGAGTGCCATTGACAGGCATGATGAAGAACGAAAACAAAAAGATTTGAACCATCAACAAAAAATTATTGTTGCACAATTTCGACAGAAGGAACTGGATAATATTGCTAATATATTAAATTCTGTTTTTGCCGAGACTTCACGAGAAAAAATTTCGCAATCTATTGTAAATGCAACATGGCGAATTGAGGGATTGATACGGCAAGTTAGTATTTTCCCGATACTAGTGGATAATTCTGTAAAAAAAGAAATTCTTGAATTACTAAATTTACTAAATGAATTAGGACAGCCATACGGATTGAATTCTCCGATTCCACTCACTGATGTTTTCTTGCCTAAAAATTATAAGGACATTGTTATAAAATATTTATCGGCTAAAAATAAAGTCATAAATATTCTGCAGGAATCAATTATAAATGATTTGTAATAGATAATGTTATGCAAAACCTCGTCGATATATCCTACCAGCAAACCGGCGCATCGACCACGGTCGATACAATGGGTATGCGCGAAATGCAGCGCATGGCCTACGAACAGCGCAACAGGCGCTACCTGCTTGTAAAAGCTCCGCCGGCATCGGGCAAGAGCCGCGCCATGATGTTCGTGGCACTGGACAAACTGGCTAATCAAGGCATTCGCAAGGTAATAGTGGCTGTGCCCGAAAAATCAATCGGTCGTTCGTTCGGCGATACGGCATTGAAGAAATACGGCTTCTTCGCCGACTGGAAAGTAGCACCATACTACAATCTTTGCGATGCGAAGAACGAAAAGGAGAAGGTAAAACGGTTCCGGGAGTTCATATCCAACGACACCAACCGGATTCTGGTTTGTACCCATGCGACACTGCGTATCGCCATGAAGCAAATCGGCGACGAGCAGTTGAACGACTGTTTTTTCGGCATCGACGAGTACCACCACAGCTCGGCGGATGCTTATAACGGGCTGGGGGAATTGGTGCGACGGTTGATTACCTTCACTACGGCGCATATCATGGCGATGACGGGTTCTTATTTCCGGGGCGATGCCGTGCCGGTCATGCGTCCCGAAGACGAACAGCTTTTTCAGCCGGCAATCAACTACAACTACTACCAGCAGCTGAACGGCTACAAATACCTGAAAAGCCTCGGCATCGGTTATGCGTTCTTTCAGGGGCAGTATATTACGGCCATACGCGAGGCTCTCGACACCACCAAGAAAACTTTGATTCACATTCCGCCCGTACAGGGGCGCGATGCCTATGCCGGCAAACACGACCAAGTGGCCGACATCATCGCTCAAATCGGCGAAGTGGTGGATGAAGAGCCGGAGCATTTCATCAAAATCGTCCGCACACCCGACGGCCGGTTGCTGCGTGTCGGTGATTTGGTGGAGGATAACATCCCGATGCGACGGTCGTTGCAGGCCTATCTCAACAACATGAAAAGCCGTGATGCGCTCGATATATTGATTGCTCTCGGCACGGCTAAGGAGGGCTTCGACTGGGAGTGGTGCGAATGCTGCCTGACGATAGGCATTCGGGCTTCGCTGACCGAGGTCGTTCAGATTATCGGACGGTGTACGCGCGACTGCGAGGGTAAGACGCATGCACAATTCACCAACCTGATTCCGTGCCCGGAAGCGGCGCAGGAGGAGGTTGGCTCGGCGGTAAACGATATGCTCAAAGCAATTACCGCATCGCTGCTTATGGAGCAGGTAATGGCTCCGAAGTGGGATTTCCGCACCAAACGCGATGACGAGGAGCAACCCGAAACAGACCGCACGATTCTGGTCGAAGGCCTGCATGAACCGTCGGCGCGGGCACGGGCGATAATCGAGAACGACATGACCGAGCTGAAAGCGTCGATTCTGTCGAGCGATATTATTCGGCAGGCCATGTCGAACGAAGCGATTGCCGAATTGATTACGCAGGTTCTGATTCCGAAGGTCATACAGGAACGTTATCCGGCATTGACCGACGACGAAGTCGAGCAGGTGCGCCAACAGGTCGTGTTATCGACAGCTGTTCAAGGTTCGGAAATCGAAACTGCACCAGACGGTAAAAAGTTCATTCGCATTGCCAACCAGTTTGTCGAAATAGACAAACTGTCGATTAATCTAATCGACAGCATCAACCCGTTCCAGCGAGCCTATGAAATATTGTCGCGCTCGATAACTCCTGAGATTCTGCGCACGGTGCAGTTCATCATTGAGGAGCAGCGTTCGGACATGACGGTCGAGGAGGCTGTCATACTATACCGCAACTATTTGCCGAAATATCAGGCGGAGCATGACGGCAAGCTGCCTACGCTGAACGATGCCGATCCGTTGGGACGGCGTATAGCATCGGCTATTGCATTTATTACCAAGAAGAAACAAGAATATCTATCGCAGAAGCATTAGGTATGAGCAAGTGGGACGATGAGTTGTTGAGGATATTCGACGAAACGCCTTTCGTCGGTGTGAAACCTGCATCCAAGAAGCCGACAACAAACGACCGTCTGGTGCGGTCGTTCGATGAAATTACGGAGTTCGTCGAGCGTAATAACCGCGTGCCGGAAGATGTCGGAGGCGATGAAGGGAGGCTCTTTGCGCGTTTGCGGGGGATTCAAAGCGAAACGTGGAAACGTGAGAAATGCCTGCCGTTCGACCGACTCGGATTGTTGGCGGAACAAGCGTCTCAAAGTCCGGAAGATGCTATAAAGGATATTTTCGATGATCCGATTTTCAACCTTGCACCGGAAACGCAGGCGATTTTCGACGTTCCCGATTATATGCGGAAACCTGCCGATATCGAACGGCCTGATTACATTGCACGTCGGGTCGAATGCAAAGACTTCAAAGAGTACGAAGCAGGGTTCAGGGGTGTGCATGCCGATTTGCGAGACGGGAAACGCAAGCTCATCAAATTCAAGGATGACCACCTGCATGAAGGAGCCTATTTCGTAGTTGGCGGAGTATTGGTGTTGTTGGACAGATTGGAGGCTATTTCTAAAAATAAGGATTACAAAAAAGACGGACGTACTCGCTGCATCTACGAAAATGGGACGGAATCGGACATTTTGTTGCAGACGTTGGCCAAGTCGTTGTACACGGACGGATATTCTGTCGTCGATGTTTCTTTGTCCGACGATGATTACTTAAAACAGAACTTTACGATTACGGATATGGATATTCCGAGCGGTTATATCTATGTATTGCGTTCGAAATCGAATGACCCGGAAATTTCATCCATTCGTAATCTTTACAAAATCGGGTTCACGACACAAACCGTCGAGGAGCGTATTGCCAATGCCCGGAATGATGCTACTTACCTGTTTGCCGATGTAGAAATAGTAGCATCATGGAAGGTATATAACGTAAAAGCCGTTGCGTTTGAAAATATTATTCACAAACTTTTCGGAGACGTACAATTGCATCTGTCTGCCGGCAATGCCCGTCCGAAAGAGTGGTTTATCGTGCCGTATAAGATTATCGCACAAGCGGTGGATTACATTATCAGAGGCCAGAAAATAGTCTATGATGCGCAATTACAGATGTTGGTTGAACAGGAAAATTAATTCTGTTTGGAATAACAAAATTTGATTTTGGAAGGTGTTGTATTTAAATTATTAGTAATCAAAATTTGGTTCTCGATGTCTACTTCTTGGCTGATTTATAGAATCATTCATCGCCTGCGGTTGTGCGATTTTTAATATAGCGATGATTTTGTACTTATAATGTAACATGGTTATATATTTTTTGTTGTGTTCAATTTTATAATTATCTTTACAATAATTCTTTGAATTCAATATGGCTACGAACCTTAGTAAAATAAATGAATATAAGCGAAAATTAGAAAACTATGACATAAATAGTTTTACCAATAGAGATAATTCGTTTTTGCATTTTTTAAAACGAATTCATGTTTCGCGTTTTAGACATGTTAAGGACTTGGACTTATCTTTTGACCATCCTGTTTCTGTAATTGCTGGAACGAATAAAATTGGTAAAACAAGTATGTTATTACTGATGGCTTGTAGCTTTGAAGAGTTTTGGAGGTATGATTCAACAAGACCCGATACCGAATTTAAGCGTGCTACATGGCGTGATGTAATTAGTTTTACTAAGAACGAAACTGATAACGGTGGTTACGCCTATCAACTATGGTGGAGAGTCGGTACTAATAATGATTTACATGGAATAGGTAAACGTAATACTGGTGTAAGAAAATCGTGGACAGGATTGGGTAAATCATCAATACAAAGGCGTACTAATGCAAAAATTAAAGATCGTCATGTGCGCTTTATTGATTTAGAACGCATGTTGCCCGCTCGTGATTTTACACGTCGTTTAAATTATAAAGCCTCAATAGCCCCCAAGGCCCCAATTAGTGATGCTGTTACATCATACTTTTGTTATATCCTAGAAATTCCAGAAGTTTTAACAATATATCAAACAGGATCACATATCAATAAACGGGCATTTTTAATAGAAAAAACGATTGATGGTATTGCTGAAGCATATTCGAGTTATAATGCAGCATCAGGAGAAGAGGCGTTATTAAATATGTTGATTGATATTGAAGAAGCTCCTAAAGAATCGCTCATTTTGATTGATGAATTAGAATGCGGAATTCATCCAAATGTCCAACGAAGATTAGCAGATGTTATTCAATATATTGCGTGGACCAAGAAGCAGCAATTTGTGTTGACAACACATTCTGCAACACTGCTTTCAGCCTTCCCTCAAAAATCAAGGAAATTAATTGATGTTACTCCAGATGGCAGGTATAGTGTGATATCGAAACCTGCAGTTAATACCGTTTTTTCTAGAATGGATTCAATGGCTCATCCGTTGATTACATTATATTGCGAAGATGGTCTTGCAAAATACATTATCCGACAAATGTTTGTGCAAATTAACAGACAAAAGAAATGTTTTGATCGTTTAATTAATATTGTTACATCGGGAGCTGTTAATGAAGTAGAGAATGACTATAAGCGTCACAAGCGTAATTTCAACCAGTTTATTCCAAAGAAAGGCTATTGCTGTGTATTTGATGGCGATTATCAAACTGATCCGAGATATTCTGGATATCATAATAATCCTACTGATTTTGCATTCTTTTTATATCCCTATATTGCTCCTGAAAAATTTCTAATAGGCGCATATTTGCAACAATGTCCTAATGGGGCATTAACTTCGTTTATGCAACATGAAGACCACCATCAGGGATTTGAAAAAATGGTGGAGTTAGGATTGGCTGCGGATGCAAATGAAGCTCTTAACCGTTGTTGGGGCATCTTTAAATCGACGGCTGATTATATATATCTATTTGGTGATTTTCAGCAGTTTATATTTAGAACTATTCAACATTTTTCAGATTTAGCAGATTAATGTTATTTTTTTATTGCGAATGGTACATTAAGGAGGTGTATTTCAAGTGGGCAACTCATTGCCATAACCCGCGAATTGACTGAACCCCTATGTACTAACAAGACCATCAATTGGAGTTTGAAAGAAAGCCACAAAGATTGCGCTACATAGTGAAACATTTGCTCAAGAAATACACGACTATACGTCCCAGCACAAGAGGATTACTCAATATGATCATGACACAATGTCGGATGTAGAACGAAATAATTAACAAAAAACTTTTAAGATAGCCTCAAAATAGTAGTTGCCGTACAAATACCGTACAAATAAAAAAGAAAACCGCGTTGTAGATAACTACAACGCGGTTTTAGTGAGGTCTGAAGCGGATTCGAACCGCTGTACAAGGTTTTGCAGACCTTTGCCTAGCCACTCGGCCATCAGACCATTTTTCGTTTCCGATCCGTCCTGCGCAAACCGCTGTTCGGGCCGCGGCCGCTGATTTCATTCAGCCCCCGGCTCCACCGTCTCAGGTGTTTTCCGGGTTACGCTCAGGCGTATCGGAGTGCAAATATACAAACATTTCTAAAATCTGCAAAACTTCGGCTCAACTTTGCGTTATTTCCCAAAAATATTTACTTTTACGACACGTTAAACGACTTTTGCGGCTATGACAATCGAGGATATCGCCCTTCAGATGACTCCGGGTATCGGGGTGAAGGGCGCCGTGCATCTGCTCGGAGTGTTCGGCAGCGCACGGGACATTTTCGCCGCGGCTCCGGACGAACTGGCGGGCGAAGCGGGCCTGCGCGAAGAGATCGCCCGCGAAATCGTCCGCCGCAGAGGATTCGCCGCCGCGGAAAAGGAGCTGGAGCATTGCCGCCGCAACGGAATCGCGGCCATCGCCTCGACCGATCCGGAATACCCGCCGCTCCTGCGGGAAATCCCCGACTATCCCCATGTCCTATACATAAAAGGTGATACGGCAGCCCTTTCGGCACGCTGTCTGTCGATGGTCGGCACGCGCAATGCGACGCCCTACGGACAGACCATGTGCAACCGGCTCGTGGAGGGACTCGCGGCGCAGGTGCCGGGACTCTGCATCGTCAGCGGACTGGCTTTCGGGATCGACGTCGCGGCGCACCGCGCGGCATTGGCG
>JABLTO010062738.1_pt1 | contig 10986 bp, 5 predicted proteins | sample 7160091 | NCBI WGS metagenome assembly JABLTO01 (sample SAMN14651225, study PRJNA627086) | human gut metagenome | isolation source: feces | host: Homo sapiens
AGGCTGCCGCCTATTTCGGCACCGCGCCATCCCTGAGCGGCGCGACGGCGGACATTGACTGCTGGCTGGACGCCGCCGGGGCCGAGAGCATTCTGGAGGATTTTCTCCGCCTCGGCAAAGTCGAGAGCCAGTTCGTCTCGGTGGCGGTGAACAACCAGCCGCGGACGATCGACCTGCTGCACATGACCTACGCCCAGCAGAGCCTCATCGGCTCCGGCGGCTATATGCCGGAGGACGTGCAGGATGTGCAGGAGATTCTGGCCAGCGGCAAGTGGGACCTGGAGCGCATCATCACCCACGAATTCCCCCTGCCCGAACTGGAGCAGGCCATCCGCACGGCGGGCGACGCCGAGCACGCCGGGAATGTGGTGGTAAAAATGAAAACGGCGTGACCTTCGCCACGCCGCCTTTTGAACGCACCGAGCGTTCGCATAATTGGATTGTATGATTATTTCCGGCCGCCCGGCCTTTCCCGGGCGGTCTTTTTTGTCTGCTTATTCGTTCACGGCCCGCTTGCGCCCGGCATTTGCCTGCTCCTCCAGCAGCTGAGACGCCAGCCCGATGCGGTTGGTCTTGAAGTGGAAGAACGGCCGCTCCGGCAGCGCAAAGATCTCTTCCGGCTGCATGAAATCATCCAGCACCGCGCGAATGGCGGGCTCCACATCTGCCACGCTGAAGCCATGCTCCAGCACCACATACAGATACGGCACAAAGCACCCGGGGTGCTCTTTGTCCGGAATGATCACAAAGAACTCATCCAGAATTCCCTTCACGTTTGCGTCCGCCACCAGATTTTCCATGGGCAGCAGGGCCAGGTCGCCGCCGCCGAAGCGGGGGCTGTAGCCGCGGGTCAGGGTATACACCACGCCATCCTCGGTGATGTAGCCCAGATCGCCCAGGTGCAGCCACACCTGCCCGTCTGCGTGGCACTGAAGTGCCTTGGCGGTGTCCTCCGGACTGTCGTACCCCAGCATATTGCCGGGGCCGGTGCGGCACAGCTCGCCTACAAACCCGTAGCCCAGCTCCTCCTGCGTGCCCGGCTTGAACACGCCCAGCACCGTCAGCGGCATGGGAATGCCCACGTTGCCGTTCCGGATGGGATAGGGAGACATGGGCACGGTAATGTTGGAGCCCGCCTCGCTGCACCCATAGCCGGTGGTGAGGGTGGCCTTGCAGCCGTGCTTTTGCAGGAACTGTTGGGCCGTTTGCAGCTGGGTGTTGTTCATTGCCTCGGCGCCCGCGCCCGCCGCCAGCAGATGCGACAAGTCGTAATCCTCCGGAATGCGGGGGCTGTGCACCAGCACATCCACAAACATGGGAATGAGCGGCCAGCAGTTGGGCCGGTAGTGCATCAGCTCCAGGTCCACATCCTCCGGCCGGCAGAAGGGGTCCAGAATCAGCAGCTTATTGGAAGCAAGCGGCATAAGCATCATGGACACCACCACGGCCACCAGACAGGGCGGCAGCGCCGTGATCAGCCAGGTGGGCCGGAACTGATCCGATGCACCGTAGAAGTTCATCTGGTACACCACGCCGATCATGGAATAGGCCGAGTGCATCACCTGCTTGGACGGGCCGGTGGAGCCGCTGGTGTAGGCGCAGAACAGCGGCCGGTTTTCGTCCTGGGGCACGGTGGGCAGCTGCTCCACAGTGTCTCCCAGCGCCAGAAAATCGTTCCATCTGAGAACCGCCGGGCCTTCGGCACTGCGCGCCGTATAGCGCTCGTCCAGCGTTGTGCGGATGTTGGGCCGCATCGTGTCGTAATCGCAGGAGGCGCAGGGGTCCACCAGCACCACGCGCTTCACCTGCCCGGAGGCCAGATAGGCGTTCATCTCCTGCATGGTGAGAAAATCGTGGGCGAAAATCACCGAAGCGCCGGACTTCTCCACCGCCTCCACATTTTCCTGCAGGGTATTGTCCCGGCAGACCAGCGCCGCACCCACCTGTTCCGCGGCCAGCAGCAGATACAGAAACTCCGGAACCGACTGCAGGAACACCGGGATCCGGTCGCCCTCGCCGATGCCCAGCGCGTGCAGGGCCTTGGCCACCTGATCCGCCTTTTTCAGCAGTTCGTCCCAGGAAATGTCGCTTCCGTAGTAGTGCACCGCCGTAACCGTCCGGCCGGGCATGTTCTGCTCCAGATAGGCACGCAGGGTGCAGTGGGGCACCTTCATTCCCTCCACCATCTGGGGCGGGTAATACTTCATCCAGGGCCGTTCCTCGCTGGCAAGGCGGCGCTTCATCGGCTGATTCATTTGTTTTCTCCTTTTGGTTTTTGGCAGAACTCTGCCTTTTTTGTTCTGGGGGCAGCAGGCAAGTTCTCTCCACCGTCTGCTGCACGTTGTGCCGCCGGAGTCTTGGGTATGGCCCCGGCAAGTAAGCGGAAGGAGCATTTTGCCCATTCCGCTCTTCGTCTGCTACCACCATACCATATTTTTGGAAAGAACACCCGTGCCACATCTTGCCAAAACTTGACGAAATGAATTCACATCGGCACAGAACAATTCACATGGTTTCCAGTCGTTTCTCTGCGCCGCGCGTTCCCCTGCCGGCCGGTGCTGCTCGCAGTACTTCAGCCGCCCGTGATCCGGCCCCGGGCACAAAAAAGCGGAGGATGCCGATGCGTCCTCCGCCTTTTGCTTTTCGATTCAGTTTTGATCGTTTGTTCGTGCCTTATCTGTTCACTTCCACTGGAAGCCCCACCAGAATATACCGGGAGTTCTCCGTCTCATAGGAGCAGGTGGAAAGGAACACGGCCCGCTCCACCTTGCTTACATCCACCGTAGTATTGGCCGCAAACGAGGACTTGCGCATCACACTGCTCAGGTAGGTTTGAAGCGCTTCCACGCTGCCCAGCTTCTGATAGACCTGGTCGGTGTCCACGGTGACGTACCCGGCAATCAGATCCAGCCGCCAGTTTTTCTCGGGGGTCAGCAGCCACATCACCGGGTGGGCGTCGTAGTATTCCTGCTTGGAAAAATCGTGCAGGGTGCCGAACATGGAATCGTTCTTCATGCTGTGCCCGTAAATCACCGGGGCGGGGTCCTGAAAGCCCGGGTCTGCGGCGCAGTCCAGAAACAGGCTGCCCGCCTTGTTGTAGCTGCCGTCCAGCATGGTGTACAGGTAATCGTCATTGGTGCGGCCCTGCATCACCGGGTAGTTGATGGGGGTGCCCTCGCAGTACAGCCAGCCCACCACGTCCGGGTTCTGGGCTTTCAGGTGGTCAAAATCCACCTGAATGGGCACCTTGTTCGGGTCCGTCTCCGCCTGCTGTTCCGGCTGGCTGCTCACATACTGACTGGCCGCGCTCTCATACATCTGGTCGCCCTCCCGGTATTCGCTCAGGATGGTCCAGATGTTCCACAGTGAAAACACAAGCCCCGCTGCACAGACCAGGCAAAACAGACGCACAAGTAATTTTTTCATGGCATGGTTCCTTTTCCCGGCCGGGCAGCGCCCGCCGTTTTTTTACCGAAATCTCTGTAAAAAGTATAGCATATCCCGTCCGGCAGAGCAACAAAAGCGGCCCGCACAGCTGCCGCAGGAAAACTGTACGGGCCGCAGGGCCGAAACCGGGGCAAGCGCCCGGTTCTTAAGGTTTAGTGGTTGGCGCGGCGGCGAGCCACGACCAGAGCGGCGGCACAAAGAACCGCAGCGGCACCATACAGGGCCAGAGGCGCCGTATCCGCCGTTTTGGGCGAAGCCTTTACCGGCACTGCCGTTGCGGCAGGGGTGGCCTCGTCCTTCTTCTCGCTCTTATCACCCTTGTCAGAAGAAGGCTTCTGAGTGGGCGCGTTGGTCGGAGCAGTGGTCGGTGCCGTGGTAGGCTCATTGGTCGGCGCGGCAGTAGGCTCCGTGGTGGGGGCCGTGGTCGGCTCCGTGGTCGGTGCCGCAGTAGGCTCAGTGGTCGGCTCCGTAGTCGGGGCCGCAGTGGGCTCGGTGGTAGGGGTCGGCGTAATGGTCTCGTCAAAGCTCATGGCAATGTCGAAATCCAGGCCGGCCAGAATCGTATCACAGCCAGGGCAAGCCAGCCGGGCCGCTTCCTTCTCCTCAGCGGTAAAGGTGTGGGTGTACTCCCGCTCAAACACCGTGCCGTCGGCCAGGGTGCCGAACACTTTGCAGGTGATGCTCAGGTCATCGTCCACCGAGAGGCACAGCTCATCGTTGCGCCACTCGAACTCCTTCTGCTGTTCCGGCAGACCGGCCTTGGGGTAGAAGGGGCCCATCTCCTGGCCGTTCTTCTTCATCGAAACCGCATGCACGCCCACCTGGACCTGCTCGGTGCTCTGCACGTTTCCGTTCTCGTCCACATAGCGGACTTCCACCATGCCGGGAATGCGCACATCCACATGATGCAGCGGCCAGCTGGTCATTTCGGCAGGCTCCAGGGTGGAGGCAGGCACGCTGCCCTCTGCCTGTGCTTCAGCCGGGGCATCCTCCGCGAACACCGCAGCGGACAGCACCGAAATGCTCAGCCCCAGCGCCAGCACCAGCGACAAAAACTTTTTCATCTTGTATTTTCTCCTGTTTTCCGGATTAGTGATTGGCCTTCTTGCGGCGGTAGATCACAACACCCAGGGCAACCACGCAGGCCACGCCCAGAACGCCGTACAGGGCCAGGTTGGCAGTGTCGCCGGTCTTGGGGGAAGCGGGAGTCTGGGCTGCGGGCACTGCGGTGGCAGCAGCGGTAGAATCGGGCTTCTTGTCGCCCTTATCGCTCTTGTCAGAAGAAGGCTTCTGGGTGGGAGCGGTGGTGGGCTTGTCAGTGGGCGCAGTGGTAGGTGCGGTGGTGGGCGCAGTGGTGGGCGCAGTGGTAGGTGCAGTGGTAGGTGCGGTGGTGGGCTCCGTGGAGGGCGCAGTGGTAGGCTCAGTCGTGGGAGCGGTAGTGGGCTCGGTGGTAGGAGCCGTGGTGGGCTGAACAGCCGCAATGGTCACGGAAGCGGAGGTTGCGGCCATATCGATGTCCTCGGGGTCGCCGGAGTTGCCCTCTTTGTAGGCCGTGATATAGCTGCTCACATCGATCTTGATGTCGCCCGTGACACCATCCTTCACGTCAAACACCAGGGTGGCGGCGGTGCCGTTCTTGTTCACAGAACCGTCACTCATCTCCCAAATCATGCGGGTACGGGCGTTGTTAATGTGCAGCACGTCAAACACATCGCCGTTCTCGTGCGAGTTGTAGGTGATCTGGTTCTGGTCGTAGACAAAGTCGCTGCACATCCCGGTGTAGTTGCCGTCCATGCCGCTCAGGCTCAGCACAACCTTCACCTGCTTCTTGTCCTCGCTCAGGGTGGCTGTGGCGGTCATGGTGGGGGTGGCTGCCTTGGCAAAGGCAGTGGCGCACAGTGCTACAGCCATGCACAGGGTGCACAGCAGTGCCGTCAATTTCTTTTTCATTGGTATCTTCCTCCTATATTTTCAGCAGTCAGCCCGCCGCTCGGTCAGTCGCCGGGTGCGGTCGCTCGTTCCGGCGGCGGGGCCTGCCGAAATCTCGTTTTTTACTCTTCCGTCCCAGTGCTGCCGCCGTTGTTGAAGAATTCCACAACAACCTTTGCATCCTCATTCGGCATCTCAAATTGGTAACCCGATTTGGTATTCACGTCTGTCGGAGACAGCGTTTTGCCGTTCATGGTCACTTCAGTAACGATCCAGCCATCATCGGGCTGAATGTCCAGCTTCACGGTGTCACCGGCCGCAGCCTTGCTCGGCGTCGCGGTGGCCGTGCCGCCCTGCGGGACGTCCTTATCGTCCTTCACGGTCACGATCACGTTGTGCACCGGCTTCGGCTCCTCGGCCTCCTTGAAGCGGGCCGACACGTTCACATCGCCGGCGGGCATCTCAAAGGTGTTGTCCTTGGCTACCGTCACTTCCTGCTCCTTGCCGTAGGTCACATGAATGGACTCCAGCTCGTAGCCCTCATTAGGGGTCACGGTCAGCTGCACGGTCTCACCGGCCGCGGCGCGGTTCTTATCCGGCTCCACCTTGCCGTGTTCCAGTGTGGCGGCCACCTCCACCTTGTAGGTCTGCTCGAATTCGGCCGTCACAGTCACGTCCGCCGCGGGCATTTTGAAGGTGTACACGCCCTCTTTGCCCTCCACGGGGGTCAGAACGACCTTCTCGGTCTTAGGCTCATCGGTGGCATTCTCGCCGGGAACCTGATAGCTCACGGCCAGGGTGCCGGCCTTCAGCCGGTATCCTTCATTCTCGGGGGTCACGGTCAGCTTCACGTCCGCGTTCTCTTCGGCGGTTTCAACCGCTTTGTCGTTCACGGCGGCGGTCACCGCGCCGTTCTTCATCTCGCCGATGTTGATCTTATGGCTCTTCACTTCCGGCTCAACCTTCTTAAAGGTCACATGCACGGTGATGCAGGCTTCGGGTTTGGTGATGGTGTAGGTGCCGTCCGCATTGGCGTTCAGGGTCACCTTGCCGGTGGCTTCTTCCGCCTGGGTCTCCGGCTCAGAAGGCTCGGTGGGCTCGGTCGGCTCGGTGGTTTTGGCCGCAGCCTCCACGTAGTAGACCTCGCCGATGCTGTAGCCCTCATCGGGGGCGACGGTCAGGGTGATCTTTCCGTCCTTGGCCTTGGTGGCTGCCTCGCGGGCGGGGTCCACGGGGGTGACCTCGGAAGCCATGCCGCCAATGCTGCCCATGCTGCCCATGCCGCTGTCGGCCTTGGAGCTCATGGAAGCGGTGCCGCCCTCGCCGGTCTCCAGCAGAACGTAGGCGTGCAGGCCGCAGGTTTCGCAGATGTACACGCCCTCATCGGCGTTGAACTTGTAGCTGTGACCCAGGGCCTTGTCGCCCTCTGCCACGGTCTTGTCGCCCTTCACCAGGCCGTACTTGTCGGTGCGAGTCTGGGTAAAGGCAGGGCTGGTGCAGCTGGCCGCCACGCTCACCTCGCTGCTGGCGCCGTTTGCCAGATCGTTCAGCAGATCGGTCATCTTGGCGCTGTCGCGGATGTTGGCGCACCACAGGAACTCGTTGTTTTTGTTGTCGCCCGCATCGCTCACCTGGCGCTGATAATCCGGGTTCAGGTTCACGGCCTCCTGGCTGTAACGAACCTCGGCATTGGCGGCGTCGGGGTAGCTGAAGCTGAAGTTGGTGGCCACGTTCACCGTCAGGGTGGGGTTGCTGGTCAGCTTTTTGGCGTCAAACTGCATCCCGACCTGCTTGCCGCTTTCATCCGTAACGGGGGTGTAGCAGCTGGTGAAATCGTAGTCCTCGTAGATTTCCAGGGCGGCAATGGGCTTGTTCTGCACGGTCTTGCTGCCGTTGGCATCCACATAGTAGGAGGTTGCGGTAAAGGCGCGCCCGTCGCTGGAATAGTTCACGGTGTTGTATTCCTTGAACATGGCCACGGGGTTGGCATCCGCGGCAGCGCTCAGATCGTAGGTGTAAATCGCGTTGCCCAGGTTGAAGTACAGCTTGCCCTCATACAGGCCCACGCTGTGGGTCAGGCCGGGGTACTGCTCGGTGTAACTGAAGTCCCGCTTCGCCTCATTCTCCAGAACCGGAGCCTTGTCGTTCTTGGCAAACTTGCCGGTGCCGTAATCGAACAGGGTCACGGCATAGGAATCGGTCTTGGTGTCATCGCCCATCATGCTGCCGGAGGAACTGCTTGCCCAGTAATCCGGGTCGCTCATGGCACGGCTCTTCAGCCGATCGGCTTTCTCCACGTTCACGCGCTGGCTGTGGACGATGGCTTTCATGTCGAACTGATCCTTCATGTCGTCCATCTGGTCGCTCTTCTCCACGCTGCTGCGCTGAGAAGCCATGGTGGAACCACCGTCCACATAGTACCAGTTGGTGCCGTCGTTGTAGATGCGGCTCACCGCACCGCTGAACCAGGAATCCTCATAGCTGGTGTTGTCGTTCTTGGTCTCGCTGCTGGTCTCCACCTTGTTGTACTTGGGATGGGTGGGGTCGTAGTACTCCTTGCTGGAGTCCACATTTTCCGAAGGAATGATGTTGCCGTCGGCGTCCTTGGCCACCTCGTACACATAGCCGTCGTACAGAGAATCGATGTAGTCAATGGACTTGCCCTTCTCGTACAGCTTGGCAATGCTCTGGGGGGACATCAGGAAGTAGGTGTGGTAAATGCTGCCCTGGGCCTCGCCGCGGTACTGGGCCATGCACTCCACATAGATGTCGTCGTAGCAGACGTCGGTGTAGAACCACTCGCCGTCCGCCTTGTTGTCGGCGTTGGGCAGGCGCACCGCGTTCATGTAGTGCACGTTGTTGAACGCGCCGCCGCCGAAGCCCTCGCCGGCCACGCTGGTCTCGGCGGTATCGGCGTAGAACTTGGCCTGGATGAAGTCCACCAGGTCGTCATCGCCCACCTGGGCGGGGGTCTTCCAAATGGCCTTGCCCGCGTCGTCGGTGGTCTTGTACACTTCCGGATGCAGGTTCTGCAGCAGGTAGGTGTAACCGGCCGTGTAGCCCAGGCAGATGGCGCCGTAGTAGGCCTTGTTCACGGTGTTGCCGTCTGCGTCCGTGGTGGTGTAGGTGGGCATCTCGGTCAGCTGGTCGCTGAGCAGAGAGCCGAAGGTGGTCATCTGGATGGGGTCGGTCTCCGGGTTGCCGCCGGAGCCGGTGACGTTGGTCATCACACCCATATCAAAGGTGCAGTTGTCGGCCAGCCAGTCGTGCAGCACCAGCTGCTTCTGGATCTCGGTGGTGCCTTCGGGCAGGGCCTTCACCACCGCCATGGCCTGGTCGCGCATGGCCAGCAGCTCGGCACCGTAGTAGTACACATAGGCCATGAACGCCTGGGGCAGCATCTGCACCAGCTGGATCATCTGAGCGGGGGGCACCTCCGTGTCCGCGTCAATGTTGCACAGCACCTTCACCGCGGCCATGGGGTTGGCATTGGTGTTCTTCTTGGTCCAGTAATCGGACGAGACGCCCAGATACTCGGCGTTGTCCGCATTGAAGGCGCTCAGCATGGCGTAGTAGCGCTGCACCTCCAGGGAGCCGTTGTCCTTGCTGTCGGTGTACAGGCCGATCACATTGCCCTCTTCGTCGGTCTTGGGCGCGCCGTTCTCGTCCACACTGAAGGTATCGTCCATGTAAGTGGCGACCTGCATATCGGTGTAGAGCAGATAGTCGTCCGCGCTCTCGCCTTCGGGGGGCGTGAACGCCGCGCCGTGGTCCACCAAAGTCTGGCTGCCGGTCTTGGTGTTCACATACACGTCCTTGCTGGCCTGGAATTTGGCCAGCGCGTCGGCATCGGTGATCTCCACGGTTTCACCGCACACACCGCAGGTGAAGGAGATCTTGGTCAGATTGTAGGAATAATCCGGCAGGATGCCCTGGGTGATCTTCTTGTTCTCCGCATCGTAGAGCAGGCCGCCGTTCTGCACGTTGCCCTGATCATCTTTGATGGGAGTGCTGTCCGCCTTTTCTTCCCACTCGAAGGTCACTTCGGCGGGGATCACGGTGGTCTCCGGCTCCCGGTTGCCCAGCGCGATGTCGCGCAGCACGGTCAGATCGGCAACGGTGATCTTGCCGTCGCCGTTCATATCCGCGCTCAGGTCTTCTTCCCGGTTGCCCAGGGCCATATCCCGCAGCACAGTCAGGTCGGCAACGGTGACCTTGCCGTCGCCGTTCAGGTCGCCCTTGTAGCTCTTACCGCCCACGGTGTGGTTGCGGCAGCCGCCCTCTTCCTCTTCGTTGGCGTAAACAGCCACGGCAGAAGCGGCCTGCTGAACCGCGGCCTCGGTCTCAGCCTCGGCGTTCACATCGCCCAGCTGGTCCGCGTCCACCGCGTCCATGGCGGCGGCGAAGCCCTCGCTCATGTTGTAGCGGATGCCGGTCACCTTGCCGCCCGTCGTCTCATAAGAGACATCGGTCACCGCGTTGTTCATGTACTTTTCGTACAGGGTCTCGTGCAGCACCGCTGCCAGATCCTGCATGGAGAGGCCCAGGTCGGCCACATCCACGGTCCCCTCGCCGCGCTGTGCCACCAAGGCCTGTGCCAGGTCAGACTTGACCGCGTCGTAGCTCTTATCCGCCGAGGTTTCCACACGCTGGACGAGTGCTTCGTCCTGCTGCTTTTCCTGTGCGGTAACGCCCTGGGCCTTCAGCTCCTCTGCGGCGCTGCGAATCAGGTCCGGGGTTCCGGTAAAGGGATGCATTCCGGCTGCGGCGGGCACATTCTGGGCCTTGAGGGGTGCCGCCCATGCGGAAACCACGCCCACCTGGGCCACCAGTGCCGTTGCCAGCACCGCCGAGACGACCCGCTTAAAGTGTTGTCTCATCGTTGTCCTCCTAACTTTTTCTCCTGCTCGTGTGTACTGAAAGACGCACAAACACACCATTTATTAAAGCAGAGGCCCGCCGCCGCGGGTGTATCCCGCCCGGTCGGAGCGCTCTGTTTTAATCATTTGTTTTCTTCCCCGCTTCGAGGCTGGATGTCCGCCAGCATCCGCACGTTCTGCAGCAGATGGGCCAGATACTGCTGGATCTGCTCCGGCTCCTGCATAACGCCCGGGGCGCCGCCGTTCCAGACCTTTTCAAAAAAGTCCAGATAGGCCGTGGCCATCTCCGGCCGGTTTACGTGCAGCACCTGGTCGCTTCCCTCCAGGCGAAGGGTGGACCCGGCCTCATTCAGGAACATACAGGGGTGCACATCGTACTGAAAATCCGGCACCAGACGGCCGTGGATCAGCCTCAGCTCCACCCCGCTCTCCGCCTCGTTCCAGCTCATCAGCTGCTGAAGCAACCGGGCGCGCTGGGCAAGCGTCAGCTGAACGATGCGGTCAAAAAATTCCACCTGGCCGCTCACCACCAGGTCCGACACGGCGGATTCATACAACAGCAGGCGAACCCGCCCCTGCTGCATCACGGCGGCGGCCACCCGGTGCAGGTCTTCCAGCCGCGCCCGGTCAACCGCCAGGCCCTCCTGCTCGCATTGTGCCAGAAGTTCTCCAAACAGATCGTCCGGCAGGGTGTGCTCGGTCAGCCGCCCCAGCACCCACTGCTGGCCCG
>JABLTO010092179.1_pt1 | contig 10976 bp, 9 predicted proteins | sample 7160091 | NCBI WGS metagenome assembly JABLTO01 (sample SAMN14651225, study PRJNA627086) | human gut metagenome | isolation source: feces | host: Homo sapiens
TCGTCGGCCAGGCAGAGCATCCCGGCGTCGTGGGCCATCCGCACAATGGCGCGCAGGTCGCTGCAAATGCCGTAGTAGGTGGGGTTGTTCACCAGTACGGCCACGGCGTTGGGGTGCTCTGCAATGGCCTTGGCCACCTGCTCCCGCTTCATGCCTAGGCTGATGCCCAGGCGATTGTCCACTTCTGGGTTGACGTAGACCGGCACCGCGCCGCAAAGCACCAGCGCATTCAGCACACTGCGGTGGACGTTGCGCGGCAGAATGATCTCATCCCCGCGCTTGCAGGCAGTCAGCACCATGCTTTGCACCGAGCTCGTCGTGCCGCCCACCATCAAAAACGCGTGGGCTGCGCCAAACGCATCGGCGGCCAGCTCTTCCGCTTCGCGGATGACCGAAACCGGGTGGCAGAGATTGTCCAGCGGCTTCATGCTGTTGACATCCACGCCGACGCACTGCTGGCCCAGAAATGCGGTCAACTCCGGGTTGCCGCGGCCGCGCTTGTGGCCCGGTACATCAAAGGGAACCACGCGCATTCGGCGGAAGTTCTCCAGCGCTTCATGGATAGGGGCGCGGCGCTGGTCCAGCCGGGTGCGCTTTGCTTCTCCGTTCATTTTTACCTCCGTTCGCGGTCCCTTTGCAAAATAAAAAAACGCAAGCCATGCACATAGGTGCAGACTTGCGTTTGTTTCAGCATAATTTTGTACAGCCCGAATGCCCCCGGTACTGCACCGAGAGAACGTCCTGCATGATTCAAAAAGGCTGAGCGTGTCAGAGTCTATATAGCAATTACACTTTTACTACTCTCAGGGTCGAAGCGCCATTCGGTGTGCAGACCATCGAGCGAGGTGCGCTGACTGCTAAGAGAAAAGCGGAGAGAATACTGTATGTATTCTCGAGCATTTTCTCGACGCAGGCGGCGTGCCGCAGCCGATGGGATGCGCGCCGGAATGGCACTGAAACCCTGTTTTATTGACCGTTTCACAAGTCTGCACGTAAAAACGTGCAATTTCATGGTTGTAAAGGAACCAACTTATAAAATTTGAGCTTTTAACTCAATCAATAAGGCAACCCAAGTTGCCGATCGGCAGTGGACCCGGCTGTCCGTATGGCCTTAGCCCCTATTGGGCGGTCCGTAGGTAAATTGCTTTGAAAAACTCTTACAAACTCGATTCGTCTTTCAAAATCGAAACAAAGTATAGCATAGGGGAATCGCGCTGTCAATGTTTTGACGCATATAATTTTCTGCAGTGAGGTTGAGCAGTAATTGTGTTCCTGCCATTCGCCTGAAAAGGTGACCACTACGGCGCAGCTGCCCCGCAAAAGGCCAGAAAAGCCTGTTGTGACAGCCAACAATTATTTTTCCTGTAAATGGTCAGAACGTGTTATTAGGTTAGCGCATTGCCGATAAAAGGGGAGCTCACCCTGTAAAAGCAAAGAAAAATTTGCACGATGCTATTGACACGAGTAACCACGACGGGTATTATAATAGAAACGGATATGCAAGCGGCGGTTGACGGCGTGTAAATGCGCGGCCGCTGTGCCCGTGGGGTGAAGAAATGGGAGCGAAACAGGATCATGGACAGAAAAGAGACCTACAGCCGGCCGCAGCCGGCAGAATGTTTGACCTGCGCCCTGGATGCCGGTGAACTGCTGCTGGCATACGGTGCCGAGGTCAGCCGCGTGGAGGATACCATCCAGCGGCTGGAGCACGTCTGCGGGTTTGAGCAGGTGGATGTTTTTACGATCACGTCCAGCATTGTGGCAACCGTACGTCTGCCGGATGGCGAGGCCCTAACCCAAAGCCGCCGCATCAAGGCGCGTGTCACCAATCTGGGCAAAGTGGCCGAGATCAACGCCCTTTCCCGCCGCTTCTGTGCCGGGCCGCTCACGCTGGCCGAGTTCCGCCAGGCTGTGCAGGATGTCCGGGATGAGCGCCCGGCCCCGCCTTGGATGGAACTGCTGCTTTATATGGTTATCTCGTTTTCGTTGTCCGTTTTCTTTGGCGGCACGCTGGCGGATGGCGTTGCAGCGTCGCTTTCCGGCATGGTGCTGTTTGCCATGATCCGTATGAGCGCCACCTTGCAGATGAACAGCCTGCTGCAAACCGCGATTTGCAGCGCCGTCACTGCGCTGGCCGTGCTGCTGCTGGTGGGCGCAGGCATCGGCGTCCACCCGGACAAGATCATGATCGGCAACATTATGCTGGTCATCCCCGGCATCCAGCTGACGACCTCGCTGCGCGACATGATCAACGGCGACACCATCAGCGGCCTTTTAAACCTGAGCGAAGCAATTTTAAAAGCCATCTCGGTAGCACTGGGCTTTGCGCTGGTGCTGCTGGCAGGGGGTGTGTGACATGCAGCCGGAATTTGTACAAACCAGCATGGGCATTATCGGGTCCCTGGGGTTTGCGCTGCTGTTTGGAATCCGCGGCACAAAGCCGCTGGGCTGCATCGCGCTTGGCAGCGGTATCGGCTGGATCGTCTACCTGGTCAGCGTGGCCGGGGGACACGGTAAAGCGTTTGGTGTGCTGGCGTCCAGCCTGGTCATTGCCGCATGCAGTGAGATATTGGCACGTGTCATCAAAACGCCGGTCATTCTGCTGCTGGTGCCAATGCTTATCCCCGAGATCCCGGGCGGCGACCTCTATTATACGATGTACAGCCTGGTCGAAGGCGACACCGATACATTTGTCTCTCTGCTCCAGCTGGTGCTGGCCGAAGCCGGTGCCATCGCGCTGGGCATTATCCTGGCCTCCTACGCGGCGGGCCTGGTCAACAATATCCACCGGCATGTGCACCCCACGGCGCACAGCCCCAACGAGTAAGAAATAAGGGAAAAAGTATGGGTAAAAACGCAACCAGAAACGATGTAGCCAAGTTGGCGGGGGTTTCCCCTGCGGTGGTATCTTACGTCATCAATAAAACCAAATTTGTCAGCGAGGAAAAGACCCGCGCGGTGCTGGACGCGATCAAGGAGCTGAACTACCAGCCCAACCTCTATGCCCGCAGCCTAAAAACCAACCGCTCGATGCAGATCGCCTTTGTCTGCGACAACCTGCGCAACGACTGGCTGGAAATTGCAGAGAAAAAGCTGGACAAGCTGGGCTACAATGTCTCGCACTGCTACAGCCGCGACGGTGATGATTTTATTCAGTCGCTGATCTCCGGCCGGTTTGACGCCGTGTTCATGATGTCCAACCGCTATAAGGCCGAGCAGCTCAACCGCATTGCGGATGCGGGCATCCCGATGGTGCTGTACAAAACGCGCGACTACAGCCATCTTGAACCGAATATTGCGGCGGTGGCCCCCAACCTGTACAGCGGTGTGGAAAAAACCGTCAACTATCTGGCGTTCCGCGGCCACAAGCGCATTTTGTTCGTGCCGCCGCTGCGTTATAACATGCACATCAACCGTGGCTACCGCGAGCGCGGCTATCGTGATGCGCTCGAAGCCAACGGCATCCCCTACGATGAGCGTTATGTCTGCACAAACGCTGACACGATGGAAGGTGTGCTGTCCCACGTGTTTGATATGGTTTTCAGCAAAAGCAAGGATGAGCGCGCGACGGCGATCATCGCGGGCAACGATTTTATTGCCGCGTCCATCATGCAGTACGTCAAAAAACTGGGCATGAAGATCCCAGACGATCTGGCCGTGGTGGGCACAGACAATACCTTTATTGCCGAGATCGTCTCGCCGACGCTGACGAGCATAGACTTCTCGAAAGAGGAATTCTCCCAAAAGCTGGTCGATACCCTGATGGCGCTGCTGCGCGGCGAAAAAGCAATGGATCAGTACATCCCCGTATCCCTCTGCGTGCGCGAGAGCGCGTAGGGCGGCAGCAGACAACAACTTTACCCAATACCCCTCCTTCTTATAAATTTACGGACAGGCAGCGGCCTCGGGACTTCAAGACGGTCCCGGGGTTGCTGCCTGTTTTTGCGTTTGCTTCCGGTTTTGGGATGCTGAAGATCAGAAACATGACACGTGTAACCGCAAAATCCGCCGCGCCCTGTTCCACCCGGCAGACGCGGCGGATTTTGTTGATTGGTAGGTAGAGTTTGGATAAATGCAAGCCCGCAGGACCCACCGCATCCATGCGGCGGGCCCTGCGGGCGTTACTATTTAATAGGTGATTCCGTGCAATCAATCCCGGCTGTAGAGGTCGCGGGTGTAGACTTTTTCGGCGACGTCGGCCAGCTCGGGGGCGGCGCGGTTGGCAAGGATGACATCGCAGGTGGCTTTGAAGCGGGCCAGGTTCTTTTCTACGCAATCACCGTAGAAGGTGTCCTCTTTCAGCGTCGGTTCGTAGATGACCAGCGGCACGCCCTCGGCACGCAGGCGGCGCATGACACCCTGAATGCTGGACTGGCGGAAGTTGTCACTGCCGGCCTTCATCGTCAGGCGATAGATGCCGACGGCTTTCGGCTCGCGTGCCAGCACCTGCTCGGCAATAAAGTCCATGCGGGTGGCGTTGGAATCAACGATCGCCTGCATCAGATTCTGCGGTACATCGTTGTAATTGGCAAGCAGCTGCTTAGTGTCTTTGGGCAGGCAGTAGCCGCCGTAACCAAACGACGGGTTATTGTAATGGCTGCCGATGCGCGGGTCCAGGCAGACACCGTCGATGATATCGCGGGTGTTTAGTCCGCGCACCTGGGCGTAGGTGTCCAGCTCGTTAAAATAGGCGACGCGCAGCGCCAGGTAGGTGTTGGCAAACAGCTTAATGGCCTCGGCTTCGGTCAGGCCGGGGAACAATGTATCCACGTCCTGTTTGATGGCTCCCTGCTGCAACAGCGCGGCAAAGGCATGGGCGCGCGCGGCAAGGGCTTCGTCCCCGGCGGGGCAGCCGACCACGATGCGGCTAGGGTAGAGGTTATCGTACAGGGCATGGCCCTCGCGCAGAAATTCAGGGCTGAACAGAATATGCGGATTGTTGAATTTTTCGCGCACAGACGCCGTATATCCAACCGGCACGGTGGATTTGATGATCACAGTCGCCTCCGGCGCATACTGCCCGGCCAGCGCCAGCACGGCTTCGACGCTGGAAGTATCAAAATAATTCTTTTTTGGGTCGTAGTTGGTGGGGGTGGAGATCACGATGATATCCGCGCCGGTGTAGGCGGCTGCGGCATCGGTCGTGGGGTGCAGATTCAGCGGCTTTTCGGCCAGATACTGCTCAATTTCCCTATCAGCAATGGGGCTTTTGCGGGCCGCCAGCAGGGCTACCTTTTCGGGCAGGATATCTACAGGCCATACCTCGTTGTGCTGGGCCAGCAGCACACTGATGCTGAGACCCACATAACCAGTACCGGCAACGGCGATTTTCATAAACAGGTGCTCCCTTAAACGTAATATATATAAAAGTATAGCATGGAACGGGCCTGCCCGCAACGGTTTTTCACAGGATTTCCCCTTGTACCCCGGGCCAAAATGCGATATAATACCTATGTTTACTACTTTGATTTCTGCCCACGGAGGTTTACCTGATATGAAACGTACCCGTACCCTTGCCCTGCTGACCGCGCTGGTTTGCCTGTGCGTGTCGCTGACGGCCTGCTCCCCCAAAGAAGTGCTGAAAAGCGCGATTCTGAAATCTACCACCGCCTTGGGTCTGCGCCAGGAGACCACCGACGAGGACGAAGTCGACAACCTGACCTACGCCACCGCTGGCGGTGACGTGACCTTCCCGGAGACGATGGACTCCACCGCGTCCAAGCTTGTTACCGAAGTCGACGGTGACACGATGTATGTAGCGTTCAACGGCATCCAGAACCGCAGTACCGACTATTTTGTTGCCGGGTCTGACAGCCTGACCGTCACCGGCTACGCCACCACCGAGTCCACCAACGAGAACTTCCAGACCTTCAAGGTTGCGCTGTGGGAACTGTCCGACGACAAGACGGCGACCAGCTATCTGATTGGCTCCACCACCTATTACACCACCGACGGCAGTTGCTACCAGTACAACATCTCCGGCCTGACCCCTGGCAAGCAGTATAAAATTTATATCAGCTACGATTCCACCCGTTACTACATCACCGGCGGGCTGAAGGTCGAGGGCCTGGGCAGCGAGGAATTGACCACTATCGAGACCGAAAACAACGTCCAGTAAATGTAAAACAGTACCGCCCGCGCCGCGCTAAGACGGTCCGGGCGGTTTTGTTATGCAAGGAAAAGTAACGTAAAGGGGAAGTTTATGAAAAACGTACAACTGCACAACACCCTGCTGCTGATGGGGGCGTCCTTTATCTGGGGCACCGCCTTTGTGGCACAAAGTGTGGGGGCTGACTACATGGGTCCCTACACGTTTCTGGCGAGCCGCAGCTGGCTGGCCTGTGTATTTTTGCTGGGATTGATGGCCGTGCTGCGCAAGGCGGGCAAGACCAATCCTGCCGCTGAGCCGGGCTTTTGGCAGAACCGCAAGGTGCTGGTAAAGGGCGGTGTGTTCTGCGGTACGGCGCTGTTTGCGGCCTCGGCGGCGCAGCAAATTGGCATTGGCACCACCAGCACGGCCAAGGCCGGGTTTATGACGGCGTTGTATGTGGTGCTGGTACCGGTGTTCGGTGTATTTTTTGGCCGCCGCCCCGGCGTAAAGCTGTGGTGCTGCGTCGCCGCCAGCGTAGTGGGGCTGTATCTGCTCTGCCTGGCCGGGCACGATACACTGAGCCTGACCGGCGGTGAATGGATGCTGCTGGGCTGCGCGTTTTTGTTCTGCCTGCAAATCATGCTGGTGGACCATTTCAGCCCCCGATTGGACGGCATACAGCTGAGTTTTGTTGAGTTTTTTACGGTTTCGGTGCTTTCTACCGTGTTTATGCTGCTGTTTGAGCACCCGACTGTTGAACAGTTCCGCCTGGCGGCAGTGTCCATCGCTTACTGCGGTATCATGTCCAGCGGCGTGGCCTACACTTTGCAGATCGTCGGCCAGAAAGCGCTGGACCCCACCATTGCCAGCCTGGCGATGTGCCTGGAAAGCGTGTTCAGCGCACTGGCCGGGTGGCTGATTTTAGGCGAGACGCTTTCAACCACTGAGCTGTGCGGCTGTGGGCTGATGTTTGCGGCTATTGTAGTCAGCCAGCTGCCGGATCGAAAGAAAACAACTTGTTGATTTTCCACTTGCTGGCAGGGGCAGATGGAACCATCCGCCCGCTGCATGTTCCCATACAAGGAGTTCTGTATGAACGACCTACGGTTACTTTTTCGTTATGGCAAGCCCTATCGCCGGGACCTTTGGGCGGCGGCGGGGCTGATCTTTGTCGAATGTATCTTTGAAATGGTCATCCCAGTCCTGATGTCCACCCTGGTGGATGAGGGTGTGCCCAGCCATGACATGGGCATCATTCTGCGGCAGGGCGGGCTGATGGCCCTGTGCGCGGTGCTGGCGCTCATCACCGGTCTGCTGTACGCCCGGTTTGCGGCCCGGTTTGCCAACGGCTTTGCAGCCGAACTGCGCCTGGCCGAGTATGCAGCTGTGCAGAAATTTGACTTTGCCAACCTCGATCATTTTTCGTCGGCGTCCCTCGTTACCCGTATGACCACCGACGCCACCGTACTGCTCAACGCCATCAATGCGGGGCTTCGTCCCTTTGTGCGCAGCCCGGTCATGCTGGCGATGGGGTTGGGCATGGCGTTCCTGCTCAGCCCGAAGCTGACGGTCGTTTTTCTCATCACAACGCCGATCCTGGCTATCCTGCTCACCCTCATCGTGCGCAAGGTCGGCCCGCTGTACGGCCGCCAGCAATCGGCTGTCGACCATCTGAACAGCCGCATCCAGGAATCGCTCACCGCCATCCGCGCTATCAAGGCATTCGTGCGCGGCGACTATGAAAACGCTCAGTTCGGCGCTGTCAACGCTGAGCTGAGTGACGCCAGCACCGAGACATTCCGCAACGCCGTGCTCAACCTGCCCGCCTTCCAGACCATCATGTACACGGCCATTGTCTGCATCATGTGGTTCGGCGGCGGGTTCATCTTGCAGGGCGAGATGAGCGTCGGCCAGCTGACGGCCTTTTTAAGCTATGTTTTGCAGGTGCTGAACTCGGTCATGATGTTCTCAGGCGCATTTTTGCAGATGACCCGCTCACTGGCCAGCGCTCGCCGCATCCGCGAAGTGCTGACTGAGCAGCCCGACCTTGCCAATGCCGCCAAACCGGTGCAGACTGTGCCGAACGGGCAGGTCGACTTTGAAAATGTCAGCTTTAAGTATAACGCTGCGGCGCAGAAAAACGCGCTGTCTGACATCACATTGCACATCCCGGCCGGGGCCACGGTGGGCATTATCGGCGGCACCGGCGCGGCCAAGACCACACTGGTCCAGCTTATCCCCCGTCTTTACGATGCCACCGAGGGCACCGTCAAGGTCGGCGGCCGCGACGTGCGCGATTACGACCTGACCGCCCTGCGCGATGCCGTAGGTATTGTGCTGCAAAAGAACCTGCTGTTTTCCGGCACCATCCGGGATAACCTGAAATGGGGCAACCCCGACGCTACCGAGGAGCAGCTCTGGGACGCCTGCCGTGCCGCTCACGCCGATGAGTTCTTGAACCGCATGCCTGACGGCCTGGATACCGACTTGGGGCAGGGCGGCGTCAATGTCTCGGGCGGGCAGAAGCAGCGCCTTTGCATTGCGCGCACGCTGCTTAAACACCCCAAAGTGCTGATTTTTGACGACTCCACCAGCGCCGTGGATACCGCCACCGAGTCCGGCATCCGCCGCGCGCTGGCCGAACTGCATGATGTGACCAAGCTCATCATCGCGCAGCGCATCTCCTCGGTGCAGAGTGCCGACCTCATCGTAATTCTGGACGATGGCCGCCTGCACGCCGTGGGCACCCATGCCGAACTGCTGGCAAACGACACGATCTATCAGGAAATCTACCATTCCCAGATGAAGGGAGGCGACCCCGATGACAAATAAAAAGAAAGTCACCGGCGGCAAACGCCCGCAGAACCTGCGCCGCACGCTGGGGCAGTTCAGCGCTTATCTGGGCCGCCACCGCATTATGATTGGGCTGGTGGCACTGCTGGCCGCCATCAGTGCGCTGGCGGCGCTGTTTGGCACCTATATGATCCGCCCGGTCGTAAACGGCCTGCTGGAAAATGGCAGCAAAGCCTACCTGGCTGGGGCCGTCGGCTTTACTGCCTGCATTTATATCGTAGGTGCGCTGTCCACACTGGGCTACACGCAGCTGATGGTCCGCGCCGCGCAAAAGGTCTTGCAGGAGATCCGTCAAGACCTTTTTGCCCACTTGCAGACCCAGCCGCTGCAATATTTTGACACCCACCGCAACGGCGATCTGATGAGCCTTTTCACCAACGATGTGGACACGATCTCCGACGCACTGAACAACAGCTTTGCCATTGTTATCCAGACCTTTATTCAGGTCGTGGGCACGCTGATCATGCTGTTTATCCTCAACTGGCGGCTTTCGCTGCTGGTGGCTGTGGGCTATGTGGGCATGTTCTGGTATATCAACTTTTCCACCCAGCACAGCCGTGCCTACTACGCCAAACAGCAAAACAGCCTGGGCGAGCTGGACGCCTATATTGAGGAAATGATTGCCGGGCAAAAGGTCGTCAAGGTGTTCAACCACCAGCAGGCCGACCTGGCTGGGTTTGCAGCTCGCAATGAAAAGCTGCGCCAGGCTGGCACCGGCGCGCAAAGCTACGCTGCCACAATGATCCCGGCGGTAGTCAGTATCGGCTATATCAACTATGCGGTCATCGCCGTGTTGGGCGGCCTGATGGTCATGAAAGGCTGGACTGACCTGGGCAGCCTGGCCAGCTACCTGGTGTTTGTGCGCCAGACCACGCTGCCCATCAACCAGTTTACCCAGCAAGGCAACTTTTTGCTGGCCGCGCTGGCCGGTGCCGAGCGCATCTTTGCCGCCATGGAACAGCCGCCCGAGGTCGACGAGGGCACGGTGGAACTGGTGAACGTGCGCGAGAATGCCGACGGCACCTTGACTGCCTGCCCCGAAACGACCGGCCGTTGGGCCTGGCGGGATTCCGCCCACCCGGATGTGGCGCTGGAACCGCTGCGCGGTGATGTGCGGTTCCACAATGTCAGCTTCGGCTACACGCCGGAACGACTGATCTTACAGGATCTTTCGCTGTATGCAAAGCCCGGGCAGAAGATCGCCTTTGTCGGCTCGACCGGTGCCGGTAAAACGACCATCACGAACCTCATCAATCGCTTTTACGATGTCACGGCCGGGTCCATCACCTATGACGGCATCGACGTGCGGCTCATCCGCAAAAATGCGCTGCGCTCGTCACTGGGCATCGTTTTGCAGGATACGCACCTGTTCACCGGTACCGTGGCGGACAATATCCGCTTTGGCAAGCTGAACGCCACACAGGAAGAGATCGAGCGCGCGGCGAAGATCGCCAACGCGGACTCGTTTATCCGCCGTCTGCCACAAGGGTATGACACGATGGTCACTTCCGATGGTGCGAATCTGAGCCAGGGCCAGCGCCAGCTGCTGGCCATCGCGCGTGCCGCCGTGGCCGACCCGCCGGTGCTGATTCTGGACGAAGCGACCTCAAGCATCGACACCCGTACCGAAGCGCTGATCGAAAAGGGCATGGACGGTCTGATGGAAGGCCGCACGGTGTTTGTCATCGCGCATCGGCTTTCCACCGTGCGCAACGCCGATGCCATCATCGTGCTGGAGCATGGCCGCATCGTAGAGCGCGGCACCCACGACGAACTACTGGCCCAAAAGGGCGAATACTACCAGCTGTACCATGGCATGTTTGAATTGGCGTAAGCTTTGCTGGACTGTCTGCCTTTTTTCAAAAAAGTTTTGCAAACCTGTTGACTTATGCTCCCGGTTGTGCTATTATACTATAGCACTCCGAAATGCGGAGCATATATCGCGGGGTAGAGCAGATGGTAGCTCGTCGGGCTCATAACCCGGAGGTCGCAGGTTCAAGTCCTGTCCCCGCAACCAATGAATAGGTTCCCA
>JABLTO010032038.1_pt1 | contig 10969 bp, 10 predicted proteins | sample 7160091 | NCBI WGS metagenome assembly JABLTO01 (sample SAMN14651225, study PRJNA627086) | human gut metagenome | isolation source: feces | host: Homo sapiens
CCCCTTGCTAGATTTCCTTGAGAAGTAGAATCTATTTTGATCACAATCATTTTAACATCTGGATAAACTTTAATATTTTCTCCTAGCAAATAAGCTACCACTTTTGTCTTTTGTTTTTTTAAAAGATTCAAGCCATAAACAATGACGTCATGATTTCCTAAAACAAACGTTACATCACTATGATATTTTCTTTTTAAACGATTCATAAAATGAGAGGCTGCATACATATTTTTACGATTAGGCGAATTCATTAGATCACCCGTAATCAAAAATTTAAGTTGATGATCATGAGGAAGCATATGATAAAGTTCATCTAGACTATCCTGTAATACAATAAGTCCATTGTCTGTTTTCTTTGTTCCTAAATGAAGATCACTTAGTTGTATAAAATATTGATCTTCATTTGTTTGACATTTCTTTTCAAAAATCTTATTTGTTTCTATTAGTCTAAAACATTCTTTTACTTCCTCTATGTTTTTTACAGGATAAAAAACACTTTGCTCTCCTTTAAATATAAAAACACCAGGCCAACGATCTATTTGATAAAGAGCATTTAAAAACAGATGAAAAGGTCCATATAAAGAGATATCTTCTTTCAATGCCTTTTTTATACAAAAAACGCGCATCAAATCATGATTATAACTATTATCAAAATTTTCAAAGAATTGCTGATCGATTCCCGATAATAAAATGATTTGATATTTTTCTTTTTCCTTTGCTATATATTTATGAAAATCATGTGCATAACTTGTTTTAAAAGCCGTATCATAGGTTTCAAAGTTTTTACTTCTAAAAAGTAACTCACATTCATTTTTTTGAATTTGATGTACAAATGGAAATTTTATATTTTGTTTTGTTAACCAATTTTTAAATTCTCCAAGTTGTTCGTAACTTGCATACACATCCCTAAATGACTTATTACCGTCTTTAAAAATAAAATTAAAATAGAGATTCATCAAATCATATTCATTCATGTGTGTCACCTCCCACATATTATACACAAAAAAAAGCCTAACGAATAGGCTTTTAGAATTTTAAATTTCTTGGAGTTCTTGGGAATGGTTCAACATCTCTAATATTTTGCATACCTGTAAGATACATTAAGAAACGATCGAATCCTAAACCAAATCCAGCATGTTTACATCCACCAAAACGACGTAGATCCATGTACCATTGTAATCCTTCTTTGGCCATTCCTTTTTCATCCATGATTTTTTCTAAGACATCATATCTTTCTTCACGTTGTGATCCACCAACAAGTTCACCAATTCCTGGAACAAGTAAATCACAAGCAGCTACTGTTTTACCATCATCATTTAAACGCATATAGAATGCTTTGATTTCTTTAGGGTAATCTGTTAAAAATACTGGTCCACCAACAATTTTTTCACAGATATAACGTTCGTGTTCTGAATTTAAATCCATACCCCATTCTACTTTATTTTCAAATTTAACATCTGCTTTTAATAAATAATCGATTGCTTCTGTATAAGTCATACGTTTAAAATCACTATCTCTAACTGCTTTGATACGTTTGATACATTCTTTATCAATCATGCTTTCAAAGAATTTCATTTCTTCTGGTGCATTATCTAAGACATAATCAATACAGTATTTAACCATATCTTCAATTAAATCCATATCATCTTCTAAGTCAGCAAAAGCAATTTCAGGTTCAATCATCCAGAATTCACTAGCATGTCTTGAAGTATTTGAATTTTCCGCTCTAAAGGCAGGTCCAAATGTATAAACATCACGATATGTTAAAGCAAAAGCTTCAACATGTAATTGTCCTGTAACTGTAAGAAAAGCTTCTTTTCCAAAGAAATCTTTATCAAATTCAGTATTATCGATTGTTGTTGCTCTAAACATTTCTCCAGCACCTTCACCATCATTTGAAGTAATGATTGGTGTATGGACATAAACGAATCCTTGGTTTTGGAAGAATTCATGAATAGCCATTGATAAAACGGATCTTAATCTAAAGATTGCATAAAAAGTATTTGCTCTTGGTCTTAAGTGAGGAATTTCTCTCATGTATTCAAAAGAATGTCTTTTCTTTTGTAATGGGAAATCTTCATCACAAGTTCCTTCAACCACTAAATGTGTTGCTTCAATTTCAAAAGGTTGTTTTCCATCCGGTGTTAATTTTAATTTACCAGTTACTTTAACAGCACTTCCTGTAGAAATATGAGAAGCTTCTTCATAATTATCAATAATTTCATCTAAATAAACAACTTGTACATTTTTAAAATATGTTCCATCATTTAAAGCTAAAAATCCGACTTTCCCATTATTTCTATTTGTACGGATCCATCCTTGTAATTCAACATATTCAATACCATCTAATTGATTTCTATCATTGATATATAATTCATATAATTCTCTTACTGTAATAAATTCAAACATTTTTCTCTCCCTATTCTTGATCATTTGATTTCATTTTAATTACTAATTCTTGAATAGCTACCACAACATCTACTGTTTGGACTTCAACGCCTTCTTGAACCATAAAATGACTATGCGTAAAATCTACAATTCCTTTAATGCCTAATTTCATTAAACGATCCACTGTTTCTTGAACATTTTCTGAAATCGCCAAAATAGCAATTTTACAATCACTTGGAAAAGTTTCTTCCAACTTGTCAATATGACAAATTTTCACACCAAATCTTTCCCCTTCTTTATTTTTATCCATATCATAACCACAAACAATCTTACCTACTGTATATTGCCAACGATTATATTTTAAAATGGCACTTCCTAAATTGCCAACCCCAATTAAAATAATAGGTTCATCTAATCCTAAACCTAAAACTTCACTTAAACCATCTATAAGATGTTTAACATCATAGCCTCTTCCACGTCTACCAAAATTATCCGTTTTTGATAAATACGTAAAATCGCGCCTAATTGTGGTATCTTGTATTCCTGTAATTTCAAACAATTCACTCGATAAACATGTTTCTTTTCCTTCATGTTGCATTTTTCTAAGCGCTTTTAAATAAACAGGAAAACGGGACATTGTCGCTTTTGATATTTTTTTCTCCACACTAATCCCCTCCTATTGATTCTAATTCTAAATCAAGATGTGGTTTAATGCCAAGCGATAAATCACTAAACTTATTATTATCATACATAACTTTTCCTGCTAAAGCAATCATCATTGCATTATCTGTACAACATTTCATTGGTGGAAGAGACAATTGTACGTCTTCTAACATGGCAACTTGCTCTTTCATCTTTTCTCTTAAACCCCTATTAGCAGAAACCCCACCAGCTAACATAATTTCTTTAACACCATATTCTTTAGCTGCTCGAATCGTTTTATCGACCAAAACATCAACAACAACATTTTGAAAAGACGTTGCTAAATCATTTTGATTGATTTCTAAACCTTTTTGTCTATGATTATGTGCTAAATTGATTACTGCTGATTTTAAACCACTAAAACTAAAATTATAACTATCATCATCTAATGGTTTAGGTAAATGATAACTTGCCTTTCCTAAATGAGCCATTTTATCTAAAACCGGTCCTCCAGGATAAGGAAGATTTAAAACTCTTCCCACTTTATCATATGCTTCTCCAACAGCATCATCTAAAGTTTCACCAATCACTTCAAAAGAATAAGGATGTTTCATCAAAACAAGCTCTGTATGCCCACCACTGACTACAAGACATAGTGCTGGATAAACAATATCTTTTTCATAATTATTTGCATAAATATGCCCTGCAATATGGTGAACCCCAATTAATGGTTTATCATAAGCCAAAGAAAGTGTTTTAGCGACTTGTAAACCAATATGTAAAGAGCCAACAAGTCCTGGACCTTTTGTTACACAAATAGCATCGAGATCTTCCATTTTTATATTTGCTTGTTTTAACGTTTCTTTTAAAACAACAGATACACATTCAACATGCTTACGGCTGGCAATTTCAGGGACAACACCACCATACATTGCATGTATGTCGATTTGACTTGCCACGACACTACTTAAAAATTCTCTTTGATCTTTTAAGACAGCCATCGCCATTTCATCACAACTTGATTCAATTGCTAGTAATAATGACATCTCTATCCCTCCAATTCCTTGATCATTAAATACGCATCTTCACCATTGCTATAGTATCTTTTTCTAACAGCAACATTTTTAAACCCAAATTTTTGATATAAAGCAATTGCTTTTACATTTGAAACACGTACTTCTAAATTAACATTTTGATAATGTAATTCTTCACTTTTTTCAAGAGCGTATTCCATCAGTTGGCTTGCATACCCTTGTCCTTGAAAATGTCGATCTGTCGCAATTGTTGTAATTTGACATTGATCACCTAAAAACCATAATCCTATGTATCCAATAATTTGATTTTCTTTTTCAAGAATATAATAACCCGCCATAGGGTTTTCTTTTAATTCATGTATAAAATCTTCTTCATTCCATGGTGATAAAAAAAGATTTTTTTCTAATTCTACAATTCTTTTTAAATCATCTACTTTCATTTCTCTTATTGACATATTTTTTTAGCCTCAACTTCCTTAATATATCTTGGAACAAGACCATCAACATTTTCTATTTCTTTTTCTAAAGTAGAAAGTGTATAAATATGATTGGCAAGATCCACTTCTTTTTCAGGTATTCCTACTAAATGTGTATCACCAACAATTTCATAATCAGTATATTGTTTTTGATAATTTTCAAATTCATCAATATTTATTAAACAATCATCAACAATAACTTTTCCTTCATTGTAAATTCCTAGAAATAATTTATGGCTTCTTGCATCTAAAATAGAAATAGCTTTTTTCATTCCTGCCATCGCCTTTAAAGAAGAAACAGTTTTTACCTTAATATTCATCGTTGCATTTAATGTTTTCGCAATCGTTAAAGCAACACGTACACCGGTATAAGAACCCGGTCCAATAGTAATGACCATTTCATCAAAATCGCTCATTTTTAAATGATTTTCTTGTAATAACTTTTGCAAATAAACGATTGCATACTCAGATTGCTTTCGATTTCCTTCTTCTTGTAAAGAAGCTAAACATTTTTGATTTTCATATAAAGCTACTACTAAATACTTATTAGCACTATCCATGATAATTGTTTTCATATTCAATCTCCTTTACAAGTTCTTCGTATTTTTTACCAATTGGTTTTAAAATAAATTCTCTATGATCATCATCGATTCTTTTTATCGTCATTGCTAAACGTTCTTGAGGTAAAATATCTTCTAAAAATTCTGGCCATTCAACCACACAAATATCATCACTATCAAAAATTTCTTCAAAGCCTAAATCTTCACTTTGTCCTTCTAAGCGATAAGCATCAAAATGAGATAATTGATAATTTCCTTGATATTGTTTTAAAATTGTAAAAGTTGGTGAATTAATAATTCTTTTAATTCCTAAACCCTTTCCGATTCCTTTAGTAAAGGTTGTTTTTCCTGCACCCAAATCACCATTAAGTGTCAATAACATATGCGGTTTTAGTAATTTTCCTAAATATTCACCAAAAGCTAATGTTTCATCTCTATTATTTATAGTAATCACTTTTTCCATAATAACCCTCTTTTAAATCTTGATAAAAACCATACCATTTCTTAGTAAAATTCTGATCAAATGGTCCTCCCTTTTTTACCGCTAAATCAATCAAAACATCTAGTTGTTTCTTTAAAATTTTATCTAATTCATCACTATAGCCCATTTCACGAGCATGTTGACGATATTCTTCTTGATCTAAAATACGATAGTTTCCATCCGGAAATACTTTTAAATCTAAATCATAATCAATATATTTTAAAGCCTCTCCATCATATAAAGTTGGTGAAGCAATATTACTATAATAATACACTCCTGTTTTTCTAATCATACAAATTACATTGTACCATTTATGTTTGGGCATATACCAAATAGCAGGTTCACGTGTATGCCACATTCTGCCATCTGATTCTGTCACCAATGTCCGATTATTAATAACAATGTAATGATCATCCGTTTCTTGTAAAACAAGTCCCTTTGACCAACATCTATGTATTTTACCATTATGTTTATATCCATGTATTAAGATTTTCTTTCCTACAATATCTTCCACAACAAACGACTCCTTATTAACATTTACATTATACACAAATTCATCTTTCTTTCAAAGAAAAAAAGACTCGAAACGAGTCTTATAAATGAACTGCTTTTTTAAGTCTTGGATATAAAAGAACAAATAAAATAAAGCAAGCAATGATTGTCGCAATATTATATGGAAGGTTATATACCAAATTCGCTTTTAATGGTGTTTGGAAAGCATACCATCCTGAAATCAAATGACAAATCGTTTTTAAAACACCCATTACGATAATTCCAACAGGTAACTCATACTTACCCACCTTTAATAAAGGAATAAGTGGTGTAAGTCCAATTAAAACCATTGGTAATAAATAATCAAAGATTACCGATAAAGGACCATAAAATGTTGCAAGTCCTAAAGCAAAATGTAGACCTAAACAAACAAGTGAAACAATCAAACTGTAACCCCAATTCATCAAATAGCCACATAAAATAATTGCAACAAGTGAGAAAGCACAGTTACCACCTTTTGGCATCTCATAAAATTTTGTGCAATATTCTAAAACAACTTGCATTGCCGCAAACATTGCCATATAAGCCATATTCTTCGTAGTTAATTTAATTTCCATAGTCATCCTCCTTTAAACGAGGCAAAATAAAAACCTTTTTACATACGCAAAAAGGCAAATAAACTATTTTGCACTCTCTACGCTAGCATTACCTAGTTCAGATTATAAGGGACAAGGTTTTCACCTTTCTCAGCATTTTGCGCCCCTGGCAAGTCTTATTATAAATCAATCTCTTCTTTTTTCAATCTTTTTATAGTTTTTTCTTCCTTGTCGGTGTTATAATGGAGAAGTATTAATAAGGAGGACTTGAATGTTATGTCAAAAATTATTTCCGTAAACGCTGGAAGTTCATCTTTAAAATTCCAATTATTTGAAATGGATGATGAAACTGTTATTACTTCTGGTGTTATTGAAAGAATTGGTTTAGAAGATTCTATTTTTACTATTAAGTATAATGGAGAAAAAGATGTCACAACTTTACCAATCGAAAACCATAAAGTTGCTGTTCAACTTTTATTAGACACTTTAATCAAAAAAGAAATTGTTAAGGACCTAGATGAAATCAAAGGTGTAGGACATCGTGTTGTCCAAGGTGGTGCTTATTTTGATCAATCAGTCATTATTGATGAAGATGTTGTTTCTAAAATTGATGAATTAAAATCATTAGCCCCTTTACACAATCCTGCTCATTTAACTGGATACTATGCTTTTAAAGAAGCTATTCCTAATGCTGGTGCTGTTGCTGTATTTGATACTGCTTTCCATCAAACATTAGAACCAAAAAGTTATATTTATCCAATTCCTTACAAATATTATGTAGAAAACAAAGTACGTAAATACGGTGCTCATGGAACAAGCCATTTCTATGTTTCATCTCGTTGTCGTGAAATGATGGGAAACCCTGAACACTCACGTATTATCGTTGCTCACTTAGGAGCTGGTGGTTCTTTAACTGCTGTTAAAGATGGTAAATCAATCAATACATCTATGGGATTTACACCTCTTGCTGGTATTATGATGGGAACACGTTCTGGAGATGTTGATCCTTCAGTTATCGATTATTTAATCGAAGAAGTTGGTTTAGATATGAAAGAAGTCATCAAGATGCTTAATAAAGAATCTGGATTACTTGGTGTCTCTGGTGTATCAAGTGACTTTAGAGATGTACAAGAAGCTGCTGCCAACGGTAATGAAAGAGCGCAACTTGCCTTGGATATTTTCTTTAGAAGAGTTATTGCTTATATTGGTCGTTACTTCATTGCTTTAGGTGGAGTTGATGCTATTTGCTTTACAGCAGGTATTGGAGAAAACTCATTCTTTGCAAGAAAAGAAATTTGTAATTTATTAGCTGAAGCTTTAGGTATTGAAATTGATGATGATGCAAACGTTAATGGTAAAGGTGATCGTTTAATTTCTACGCCAAATAGTAAAGTTAAAGTTTACGTTATTCCAACAAACGAAGAATTAGTTATCGCTAGAGATACTAAGAGATTGTTAAATTTATAAGATAAAAGAAAGGTCTCCCTCGTGAGACCTTTTAATATTCATCATCTTCATCAAAAATAATATGTTTTATGTGATTTTCTATTTCTTTTTTATCCGTAATTACATTGCAAAATCTTTTTCTAATATCTAATCTTTGAAGATCAACAACTCGCATATCACTCAACTGCATACGACTCCTTATTGGATATTTTCTTATTTTTGCACGAATATCTAATTCATATTCAGTTGCTTCTGGCGAATCTTCTTTAATAGATGTACAGGGAATAACGAGCATTTTCGATCCAAAATCTTTTAAAACGTAGCACCAATGCCCATCCATCAATTCTTTAGGAAATCCTCTACCAATATTAAAATAGGCCATTTGATGAACCATAGGTCGACGAGAAACATGATAATAAGTTTGATCAGGTTCTGGATTCTCTTCTTCAACTAATTGACAATAAAAATACTCTAATTGTCTTGTTTGATGCAATAAAGAATAGGTATACTTTTCTACATCATAGCATTCTGTTTCTTTCAAATTTTTTAATGATTTTTTCATTTCGTCCATATTATATTCTACAGACATCTCACTTTTTTTATTATCCATAAAAATACCTCCATTATTATATCGCCCAAAAAAATCATTTTTTCTTCTTTTTTTTCTTCTTTTTTTAAAAAATTTGTAGTTGATTTATAAATAAGTACTCTATATAATAGATGCGGTTATAAAATGAGATTTGAAAATAGAGCGCCAGGACTGCATTGCAGTTGACGAGGACTAGACTTATCGAAAAATTCGGCGGATGGTCTAGAGGTATGATACTACCTAAACGATGAACAAAAACTACAAGTGATTGTAAAACAAATTCATCTGGTATCCTCTTTTTTATAACCACACATATAAATATATAAAGGAGGATTTTTTAATGTGTGGAATTACTGCCATTAGTGCAAACAAAGAAGCCCTATCATTCTTACTTCAAGGGCTAGAAAAACTAGAATACCGTGGATATGATTCAGCGGGTATTACAACAATTGAAGGGAACCATTTATTTACAAAAAAAGCTAAAGGTCGTCTTCAAAATTTAAAAGATTTATTAAAAGATGAAAATGTTTTAGGTCATGTTGGGATTGGTCATACTAGATGGGCTACTCATGGAATCCCATCAAATTTAAACTCTCATCCTCATACTAATAATGATGAGACTATTTCTTTAGTTCATAATGGAATTATTGAAAATTATAGAGAACTTAAAGAAATCTTAATTTTACAAGGATATCAATTTCATTCTGAAACAGATAGTGAAGTTGTTGTTCATATGATGGATTATTACTATAAAAAAGAAAAAGATTTACAAAAAGCATTAGAAAGAGTTATTACAAGAATTGAAGGAAGCTATGCTTTATGTATTGTTTCAACAATTGAGCCTGATAAAGTCTTTATCGCTAAAAAAGACAGTCCATTAGTTATTGGAAAAACAGCTGATGCTTCTGTCGCTGCCAGTGATATTCCAGCTATTTTAGATTATACAAAAGATGTTTATTTCTTAGAAGATTATGAAATCGCTATTTTAAATAAAGGAAATGTTTCTTTCTTTGATCAATACGGAAATCCTATTGAAAAAGAAATCACTACTATTCCTTATGATAATGAAGCTGCTCAAAAAGGTGGATATGATACTTTCATGTTAAAAGAAATTCATGAACAACCATATGCTATTGCTGAAACTTTAAGAGGACGTGTTGAAGGAACAGATCGTATCGTTTTACCTGAACTTGATGCCATCCATGATAAATTCAAAACTTTCAACAAAGCTTACTTTGTTGCTTGTGGAACAGCTTATCATGCTTGCCTTTCAGGGGCAAACATTTTAGAAAGATTAACAGGAATCCCTACTTTTACTCAAGTTGCTAGTGAATTTAGATACTGTGATCCTATCGTTGATGAAAAAACAATGTGTGTCTTTGTTTCTCAATCAGGAGAAACAGCTGATACAATGGCTGCTTTACGTTTAGCTAAAGAAAAAGGATGTACAACAATTGCAGTTGCAAACGTTTTAGGATCATCTATTTCTCGTGAAGCTGATCATACAATTTATACATGTGCTGGTCCTGAAATTGCTGTTGCTTCAACAAAAGCTTATACAACACAATTAATTGTCTTATTATTACTTGGTATGTATATTTCTCAAGCTTTAGGAAATGAAAATGAAGATTATAAACGTATTATTGAAGGTATTGCTTCATTACCTCAACATATTGAAAACATCTTAAAAGATGAAAAAACATTTGAACATTATGCATCTTATTTAAAAGATTTAAAAGATGCTTATTATATTGGTAGAAGTTTAGATTATGCTACTGTTTTAGAAGGAGCTTTAAAATTAAAAGAAGTTTCATATGTCCATGCTGATGCCTATATTGCAGGTGAGTTAAAACATGGTCCAATTGCGTTAATTGAACAAGGAAGTTTAGTGATTGCTGTAGCAACACAACCAAATATTGCTGCTAAAACAATTTCTAACATTCAAGAAACAATTGCTCGTGGCGCTAATGTTATCTTATTTACAATCGATGGACAAGAAGTAGGAAATGTTAAAGAAACATATATCTTACCTGACGTTGATCCAATCTTACAATCTGTTTTAGTTGCTGTACCTTTACAACTGATTGCTTACTATGCAGCTGGTCTTAAAGGTTGTGATGTTGATAAACCACGTAACCTAGCTAAATCAGTTACAGTTGAATAAAAAGAAAAGGCTTTATGAAATAACATGATATTTTTGAAATAGAGCTAATGAGAAACCATGAGGCAAATCTCAAATGAGACACCTCATGGTTTTATATTGTC
>JABLTO010037575.1_pt1 | contig 10964 bp, 7 predicted proteins | sample 7160091 | NCBI WGS metagenome assembly JABLTO01 (sample SAMN14651225, study PRJNA627086) | human gut metagenome | isolation source: feces | host: Homo sapiens
ATCACTGCGACCTAAGCTGATAATTTATTTCTTCCTTTTGCTCTTCTTCTAGCTAATACTTTTCTGCCGTTAGCAGTACTCATTCTTTTTCTAAATCCATGAACTTTAGATCTCTGTCTTTTCTTTGGCTGAAATGTCATCTTCATGCGAAAGCCACCTCCTTAACGAATATTATACCTGTCTTGTTGAAAAACATCACTCCTATTATATTGAAAAACGTCCTCTAAGTCAAGCAATTCCTGCGTATTTTCTTATTAAATCCGGATTTTTAATTTTTTGCACATCAAAATCAGAAGTTATGCACGAGTTATCCACATTTTGTGCATAACTTGTGCATAACTTTAAAAATATTCACAATATCCATCCCGAAAATTCGTCAAAAGCTTTTTTTCTCTTGCAATTTTCGATGTGTATAAATTCGTTTTAGTTATCCACATTTTGTTACTTTTCTTTTTTTTCTTTAAAAAAACAGCATTTTTCTCAGTTATCCACAATAAGTTATCCACATTTTTTCAACATTCGTATATTGAAAAAATGTGGGTTCTGTTATACACTTATACTAAAAGCCGAGCCGTCTCGAACTCTGCTTATTTTTTGTTCAGACAGTTCAACATATTAAACCAGAATGGAGTTAACAATGAAGGAATTAATTGAGTCAAAATGGCAAGAAATTCTAAATATTCTCGTAAAAGAGCATGAAATTTCCGAAGTTGCTGTGAATACTTGGATACAACCACTAACTATTCAGACAATTTCGGATGACAGTATCACTTTTTTTATGGTACGAGGACCACGTGGTATCGAATTTATAAAGCATAAATACTATGACATTTACCTTTCTATGGCAATAGAACAGGTTACCGGAAAGCAATTTAAAATTCTTTTTACCGACTCCAATTCTGCAGCATCGCAGCCTGAACCAGCAAAAGTTACTGTTCCTGCAGAATATATTGGTAATTTAAATCCAAGATATACTTTTGATACCTTTGTCGTAGGTCCTACCAATAAGATGGCCCATGCCGTTTCCGTTGCTGTAGCCGAATCACCCGGCGGAGCATACAATCCTCTCTTTTTATATGGAGGAGCCGGTCTTGGAAAAACACATTTGATGCATTCTATCGCTCATCATATTATTAATAATCGTCCGGATTTGCGTGTTTTATACGTCACTTCCGAAAAGTTTACAAATGAGCTGATCGATTCCTTAAAACATGATAAAAATAAGGAATTTCGCGACAAATATCGTAATATTGATGTCCTGTTGATCGATGATATACAGTTTATAATAGGAAAAGAAAGTACTCAGGAAGAATTTTTCCATACATTCAACGAGCTTCACGAAGCAAAAAAACAGATTGTCATTTCTTCCGATAAACATCCAAGAGAGATTGCTACTTTAGAAGAACGTCTGCGATCTCGTTTTGAATGGGGAATCACCGCAGATATTCAGCCACCTGATTATGAGACAAAGATGGCCATCTTAAAAAAGCGTGCCGAATTAGAACGTCTTGATATTGATCCGGAAGTTATGCAGTATGTCGCTACGAACATCAATTCCAATATTCGTGAATTGGAGGGCGCTTTAAATAAAATTTTTGTTTTTGCAAATCTTGAAAAGAAGCCTGTTACCTTAGAATTAGCTGAGAACGCTTTAAAAGACACCATCGAATGTCAAAAAGAAGTAACACCGCAGCTAATTATGGACGTTGTCGCAGAACATTACAATATTTCTGTATCTGACATCATATCCAAGAAGAAAAATAAGGAAATTGCGAATCCTCGTCAGATATGTATGTACCTTTCCCGAAAATATACCGATTATTCTCTCCAGAATATCGGAAAGATTATGGGAAATCGTGACCATACTACAGTTATCCATGGACACGATAAAATTAATAAGATGCTCGAAACCGACGAAACATTAAAAAGCAACCTTGATATTATCATTAAAAAATTGAACCCGCCAACGTAGGCATTTATATAGAAGAAACAGAAATAAAGGTGTCTTCACAACGCTGGAGACTATCCTTTATTTTTTTCCACATTCTATTCAGATTCGATGTGAATTGCCTGTGGATGGATGTGGATAACTTTTGCGGACTTTTTTCTATGTGGATAACTATTTTTTTATTCACACACTTATCCTCATAGTTATCCTTTTCGAAAATCCTTGTATTATCGGCCTCTTACCACTTATTCACATCCCTAACACCCCCTACTACTACTACTGCGGATAACTTATTATATTTATATATATTTCACACCGAAAGGAGTTATACACATTTATGAAGATAACATGCCCTAAGAATCAATTTTTATACGGAGTAAATACCGTATCGAAAGCTGTGTCCAATAAGACAACAATGGAAATTCTCCAATGTATCCTTATTGAAGCATTTGATGACTGCATTAAATTAACTGCCAACGATACAGAACTTGGCATAGAAACAGTAATTCAGGGAACAATTCTTGAACCTGGTAAGATTGCACTTGAAGCAAAAATCTTTTCAGAGATCATCAAAAAGATTCCTGATAATGATGTTTATATCGAAACGGATGAAGCCGGAAAGACAAATATTGAATGTGAACAGATTCAATGCAGTATCATGGGAAGAAAGGGAGATGATTTCTCTCACTTACCAGAAATTGAAAAAGAAAATAAAATTACTCTTTCTCAGTTTGACTTAAAAGAAGTTATCAGACAGACAATTTTTTCCGTATCGGATAATGAAAATAATAAATTGATGACAGGTGAACTTTTAAGTATTGAAAATAATAAACTGACCGTAACTTCCCTTGATGGACATAGAATTTCTGTTCGTAATATTGAGCTTCAGGAATCTTATTCAAAAATGGAAGTTATTGTTCCAGGTAAAACTTTATCTGAAGTTAGTAAAATTCTTCCTGGTGAAGCAAAAGATACAGTGAATTTATATTTAACAGATAAGCACATTTTATTTGAGTTTGGTGATACAAAGGTAGTTTCACGATTATTAGAAGGTAAGTTTTATAATATCGGACAAATGCTTTCTAATGATTACGAAACAAAGTTGACAATTAATAAAATGGAATTATTACGTTGTCTTGACCGCTCGACTTTATTTGTAAAAGAATCAGATAAGAAGCCGATTATTCTTAAAATTGAAAATGAACAGATGAATCTTATGATTTCTTCACAGATTGGTTCCATGAAAGATCAGATCTCAATTAGTAAAGAGGGTAAAGATATCGTGATTGGATTTAATCCAAAGTTTCTGGTAGATGCTCTTCGAGTAATTGATGAAGAAGAAGTTACAATATATTTGATGAACTCTATTGCACCTTGTATTATAAGAGATGAGACATCTTCTTATCTGTATCTGATCTTACCAATCAATGTAAGTAACAGTAATGTATAAATTTTAACGAACTTGTTCGCGAGTGACGGACACAATGAGAAAGGAATTTTAAGAAAGAATATGGAATTAAAATTAAGAGATGAATTTATTAAACTGGGACAGGCTATGAAGGCTGCTGGTATCGTATCATCAGGAATTGATGCAAAGATGCTGATTCAGGATGGCCAGGTGACCGTTAATGGTGAAGTGGAAACCAGAAGAGGTAGAAAGCTTTATGACGGTGATGTTTTTGAATTTGAAGGCGACGAAGTACGAGTAGTAAAATAAATATATGGGAGGACTCCATGTTTGTAGAATCGATTGAATTAAATAATTACAGAAATTTTGATTCGGTTAAAGTGGAGTTTTCTCCTGGAGTAAATATTTTTTTTGGAGATAATGCACAGGGGAAGACGAATCTTTTAGAATCTATTTATGTAAGTGGAACTTCCAGATCTCACAGAGGAAGCAGAGATAAAGAATTGATTCGTTTTGGAGAGGACGAGGCACATATTCGTCTTTTTTTTCAGAAAGATTCGTTATCCCATCGCTTAGATGTTCATTTAAAGAAAAATAAGAATAAAGGGATTGCGGTAGATGGTGTGCCGGTACGACGTTCAGGAGAACTTCTTGGAATGATGCACATCGTCTTTTTTTCACCGGAAGATTTATCGATCATAAAAGAAGGTCCAGCTGGAAGAAGGCGGTTTCTTGATATGGAATTAAGCCAGATTGACAAGGGATATCTGCAGCAATTGATCGCTTATAATAAGATTTTAAATGAGCGGAATAATCTTTTAAAACAGATTAATCTCTATCCGGCATTGATCGAAACATTGGATGGATGGGACGAACAGCTTTTGACAGCAGGACAGTTTCTCATAAAAAAAAGAGAAGAATTTGTACAATTTCTTGATGAGATGATGGCAAGAATTCATAGTCAGCTTACCGGTGGAAAAGAGCAGATGAAAGTAGAGTATGAGAAAAATGTTTCTGCGGAGGAATTCAGAGAGCAGTTATATTCAAGAAGGAATAAAGATATATCCTCAGGTACAACAACAGCAGGTCCACACAGGGACGATCTTCGTTTTAAGGTCGGAGGGATCGACATCCGTAAGTTTGGTTCGCAGGGCCAGCAAAGAACAGCAGCACTGTCGTTAAAATTATCGGAGATCCGATTGATCGAGCAGGTAACAGGAGAAAAACCAATCTTACTTCTTGATGATGTATTATCAGAATTAGATGCTGGAAGGCAGTCATGGCTGTTGGAAAGTATTCAGGATATACAGACACTGATCTCATGTACAGGACTGGATGATTTTGTTAACAGCCGTATCTCACTGGACAAGGTATTTCGTGTGACAGAGGGGCGTGTACAGGAAGAAAAAACAGAGGGTTTGGTTTAAGAAGTTGAATAAATGGCAATATTTATGGTATAATTATTTGATTAAGTTTTGACAGGAGGTTGAATTATGAGTGAAGAACAGATTTCTGCGGGGCAGGAATATGGTGCGGATCAAATACAGATTTTAGAAGGTCTTGAAGCAGTACGGAAAAGGCCTGGTATGTACATTGGCAGTACTTCATCCAAGGGCCTCCATCATCTGGTATATGAGATTGTAGATAATGCAGTTGATGAAGCATTAGCTGGATTTTGTAATACAGTAGAGGTGTACATCAATGAAGATAATTCTATTACGGTCAGAGATAATGGTCGTGGTATTCCTGTAGGAATTAACAATAAAAAGGGAATTCCAGCAGTAGAAGTTGTGTTTACCATCCTTCATGCAGGAGGAAAGTTTGGTGGTGGAGGATACAAAGTATCCGGCGGATTACATGGAGTAGGTGCGTCTGTTGTTAATGCGTTGTCCACATGGCTTGAAGTAGATATTTTCCATGAAGGAAAGATTTACCGTCAGAGATATGAACGTGGAAAGGTTATGTATCCGTTGAAAGTAGTAGGAGATACAGATAAAAGAGGTACAGAGGTACGTTTTCTTCCGGATCCGACTATTTTCGAAGAGACTGTTTTCGATTTTGCAGTGTTAAAACAGCGTCTTCGTGAGATGGCATTTTTAACAAAGGATTTAAAGATTGTTCTTACAGACCGAAGACCAGAAGAAGAAGTTTCCATGACGTTCCATTATGAAGGCGGCATCCGCGAATATGTAGAATATCTGAATAAAAGTAAGGAAGTGCTCTATTCTGAAGTAATTTACTGTGAGGGAAAGAAGGGCGATGTATTCGTAGAAGTTGCCTTACAGCATAATGATTCTTATAACGAAGGTGTTTACAGCTTTGTAAATAATATTACAACGCCGGAAGGTGGAACACATCTGGCCGGTTTTAGAAGTGCGCTTACAAAGACATTTAATGATTATGCAAGAAAGAATAAGTTATTAAAGGATAATGAGCAGAATCTTACCGGTGATGATATCAGGGAGGGCTTGGTTGCGATTGTCAGCATCAAGATTCCTGAGCCGCAGTTTGAAGGTCAGACAAAGCAGAAGCTTGGAAATAGTGAAGCACGTGGTGCAGTTGACAGTGTAGTAAGTGAGCAGCTTACTTATTTCTTAGAGCAGAATCCAAATGTTGCAAAGATAATCTGCGAGAAAGCGGTACTTGCACAAAGAGCAAGAGAAGCAGCAAGAAAGGCAAGAGATTTAACGAGAAGAAAGTCTGCGCTTGATGGAATGAGCCTTCCGGGCAAGCTGGCAGACTGTTCAGATAAAGATCCAAAGAATTGTGAAATCTATATCGTAGAGGGAGATTCTGCGGGCGGTTCAGCGAAAACAGCAAGAAGTCGTGCAACGCAGGCCATTCTTCCATTGCGTGGAAAGATTTTGAATGTAGAAAAGTCAAGACTTGACAAGATTCTTGTGAATAATGAGATACGTGCGATGATCACAGCATTTGGAACAGGAATCCATGAAGACTTTGATATTACAAAGCTTAGATATAATAAGATCATTATTATGACGGATGCCGATGTAGACGGTGCGCATATCGCAACATTATTGCTTACATTTTTATATCGTTTTATGCCAGAGCTTATTAAAGAAGGTCATGTATATCTGGCACAGCCGCCACTGTATAAAGTGGAGAAGAATAAAAAGGTGTGGTATGCCTACAGTGATGAAGAGTTAAATACAATACTGACGGATATCGGACGAGACGGAAACAATAAGATCCAGCGATATAAAGGTCTTGGTGAGATGGATGCATCTCAGTTATGGGAGACAACGATGGATCCGGAAAAGAGAATTTTATTACGCGTAAATATGGATGATGATGCAGCTTCCGAATTGGATATGACATTTGATACTCTCATGGGAGATCGTGTAGAACCACGTAGAGAATTTATCGAAGCCAATGCAAAGTATGTACAGAATCTGGATATCTAACAGGAGGATAGAATGGACGATAGTAATATTTTTGATAAAATCCATGAGGTGGATTTAAAGAATACCATGGAAAAATCTTATATAGATTATGCTATGAGTGTAATTGTATCCAGAGCTCTTCCAGATGTACGAGATGGTTTAAAGCCGGTGCAAAGAAGAATTCTTTATTCTATGATTGAGTTGAATAACGGACCGGATAAGCCTCACAGAAAGTGTGCTCGTATCGTCGGTGATACAATGGGTAAATATCACCCTCATGGTGACAGTTCTATTTATGGTGCATTAGTTAATCTTGCACAGGACTGGTCTACCCGTTATCCACTAGTGGATGGTCATGGAAACTTTGGTTCTGTGGACGGTGATGGCGCGGCTGCCATGCGTTATACAGAGGCAAGATTATCTAAGATTTCCATGGAAATGACAGCGGACATTTACAAAGATACGGTTGATTTTGTACCGAACTTTGATGAGACAGAAAAAGAACCAAGTATTCTTCCATCAAGGTTTCCAAATCTTCTTGTAAATGGAGCACAGGGAATTGCCGTAGGTATGGCAACAAATATCCCGCCACATAACTTAAGAGAAACGATCGACGGTGTCGTAAAGATTATTGATAATCAGGTACAGGAAGACAGAGAGACGGATATTGATGAGCTTTTAGAAATCGTAAAAGGACCGGACTTCCCGACAGGGGCAGCTATTCTTGGACGAAAAGGTATTGACCAGGCCTACCGTACGGGAAGAGGCAAGATTAAAGTACGTGCGGTGACAAACATTGAGCCAATGAAGAATGGAAAGCAAAGAATTATTGTATCCGAGCTTCCATATATGGTAAATAAGGCACGTTTAATTGAAAAGATTGCTGATTTAGTAAAAGAAAAGAGAGTAGACGGAATCACAGAATTACGAGATGAATCTGATAGAAGCGGTATGCGCATCTGTATTGAGACACGTAAAGATGTGAATGCCAATGTATTATTAAAGCAGTTATTTAAACATACACAGCTTCAGGATACTTTTGGAGTCATCATGCTTGCGCTTGTAGATAATCAGCCAAAGGTTCTTAACTTAAAAGAAATGCTTGTACATTATCTGGATCATCAGAAGGATGTTGTCACAAGAAGAACGAGATATGAGCTGAATAAAGCCAAAGAAAGAGCGCATATTTTAGAAGGTCTTTTAAAAGCATTAGACCATATTGACGAAGTGATAGAAATCATACGTGCCTCTAAGAATGTTTCTGAAGCAAGAGATAATCTGATGAGACGTTTTGAATTCTCACAGGCACAGGCACAGGCAATCGTAGATATGCGTCTTCGTGCATTGACAGGTTTAGAGAGAGAAAAGCTTCAGAACGAATATGATGAACTTGAGAAAAAGATTGCGGAATTAGAAGCGATTCTTGCAGATGAAAAGGTTCTTTTAGGAGTAATCCGAGAAGAAATACTTCTTATTCGTGATAAATATGGTGATGACAGAAGAACATCCATCGAGATGGATATGGAAGATTTAAGTGATGAGGCATTGATTCCAAGAAAAGATGCGATTATTACTTTCTCTAAACTGGGATATATTAAGCGTATGACACCGGATAACTTCCACAGTCAGAATCGTGGTGGTAAGGGAATACGTGGTATGAATGTCATTGATGAAGATCATATCGAAGATTTATTTATGACAAGTACCCATAATTATATTATGTTCTTTACCAATAAAGGTCGTGTATATCGTCTCAAAGGATACGAGATTCCGGAATCAGGAAGAACGGCAAGAGGAGTGAATATTATCAATCTTCTTCAGCTTCAGCCGGAAGAAAAGATTACAGCGATCATCCCGTTATTAGAAGACGGTAAACAGCATTACCTCGTTATGGCTACAAGAAACGGTCTTGTAAAGAAAACAGGATTTGATGAGTATAAGAATATTCGAAAGAACGGTCTGGCAGCAATCTCCCTGCGAGAGGGCGATGAGCTGATTGAAGTAAAGCAGACAGATGAGAATGAGGATATTTTCCTTGTATCAAAAGAAGGACAGTGTATCCGATTTAAACTCCAGGATGTACGAGAAACCGGAAGAGTTTCTATGGGTGTGATCGGAATGAATCTTGGTGATACAGATGAAGTTGTTGGAATGCAGATTCGTTCTGAAGGTGATGATTTATTGATCGTATCTGAAAAAGGTATGGGTAAACGAACACCTCTTGATGAATTTACCGTACAGCATCGTGGTGGAAAAGGTTTAAGATGTTATAAGATCACCGACAAGACAGGATATGTTGTCGGTGTGAAGACAATTAAGCCGGAAGAAGAAATTATGCTGATTACTACAGAAGGTATTGTGATTCGGATGAAGAGTGATTCGATTTCTGTTATTGGCAGAAATACCTCCGGTGTAAAACTTATTAATATTGATTCAGAAAGCAGTATTAAAGTTGCCAGCGTTGCAAAAGTCAGATTTGAAGAGGAAGAGGATTTTGCAGAAGTAGAAGAGGATGAAGCAGAGCCTCAATCCACAGAGAAAGAAGTAACACAGGAAGAAATATAAAGAAGCTTTCTTAATGATTAATAAGAATGCTTTTCACAGTTGTTATGTCATTGAATATAAGAGGTAAAAAGATGCGTTCAATTCATGTAGACGAAATTTCCAGAAACATAAAAGAAATGTGTATAGAAGCTAATTACTATCTTTCCGATGATATGAAGAATGCTTTGTATAAAGCGGCAGACCAGGAGGAGAATCCTCTTGGCTGCCAGATTCTTAATCAGTTGAAAGAGAATCTTGCTATTGCAGGAGAAGAACAGATACCAATCTGTCAGGATACTGGAATGGCTGTCGTTTTTGCGGAAGTAGGACAGGATGTACATATTGAGGGAGGTTCTCTCGCAGATGCTATCAATAAAGGTGTACATGACGGATATGTAGAAGGATATCTGCGTAAGTCAGTAGTAAATGATCCTTTTATCAGAGAAAATACAAAAGATAATACACCTGCGGTTATTCATTACAGTATCGTTCCAGGAGAAAATATTAAGCTTACCGTAGCACCGAAGGGATTTGGAAGCGAAAATATGAGCAGAGTATTTATGCTTAAGCCGGCAGATGGTATGGAAGGCGCAGTGAATGCTATTGTATCTGCTGTACAGGATGCAGGGCCTAATGCATGTCCACCCGTTGTAGTTGGTGTTGGTATTGGCGGTACCTTTGAAAAAGCAGCTCTCATGGCGAAGCAGGCATTGACAAGACCTGTAGGAACACATTCTGATCTTCCTTCTATAAAAGCAATGGAAGAGGATGTCCTTAAAAGAGTCAATGCTCTTGGAATTGGTGCAGCGGGACTTGGAGGAACTGTTACGGCATTAGCTGTAAATATTAATACGTATCCTACACATATTGCAGGTCTGCCTGTTGCTGTTAATATGTGCTGTCATGTAAATCGTCACGCAGTAAGAAGTTTATAAGGGGAGGTATACAGTTATGAATAGAACAATTCAGGTTCCACTTTCTGAAGAAGATATCAATACTTTAAAAGCAGGGGACTATGTATATCTGTCTGGAATTATTTATACTGCCAGAGATGCAGCGCATAAAAGAATGTATGAAAGTATGCATAAAGGGGAAGCATTACCAATAGAGCTCAATGGGAATGTTCTGTATTATCTTGGACCAAGTCCGGCAAGAGAAGGACAGATTATCGGTTCTGCAGGTCCGACTACAAGCAGTCGTATGGATAAGTATACTCCAGAAATGCTTGATAAGGGATTAAAGGGCATGGTAGGAAAAGGAAAGCGTTCTCCGGAAGTTATAGAGGCCATGAAGAAAAATGGTGCAGTATACTTTGCAGCGGTAGGTGGAGCAGGTGCATTACTTTCTAAATGTATTAAAAAAGCAGATGTAGTTGCTTACGATGATCTTGGCACAGAGGCAATCCGTAAATTAGAAATCGAGAATCTACCTGTTATTGTAGTTATAGATAAAGATGGAAATAACCTTTATGAGACTGCAAAAGAAAAATGGAAAAAATAATTAAAAAAAGACTTGACTTTAGGCAGTCTTTTTGATAATATAATAAAGCGTTGTGCATTACTGTGCAACGGAATTGAATATTTTCATTTATTTAGGCATTATGGAGAAGTACTCAAGTGGCTGAAGAGGCGCCCCTGCTAAGGGTGTAGATCGTTCGCGC
>JABLTO010012913.1_pt1 | contig 10963 bp, 9 predicted proteins | sample 7160091 | NCBI WGS metagenome assembly JABLTO01 (sample SAMN14651225, study PRJNA627086) | human gut metagenome | isolation source: feces | host: Homo sapiens
AACTCTTATAAAACAATACTTTATGGAAATAATAATATATTTAAGACTATAAATGGCTAGTTTATTAACTAGTTTTTTATAGTCTTTTATAGTTTTTTAATATTAAAGTAGAGTAAGGAGTAAGAAGAATATGTTTAAAGAGAAGAAAAATTCAAAGTTAATTTTAGGCAGTGGAATATTTATTGTACTTATGGCAGTAATAACACTATCTAGTACTAAACTAATAGGGGATACATATGCAGTTGATGGTAGATGCCCAATAGGAGGTACATTTTATAATGCCAGTGGAACAAAGTATTGTGTACTAGGCAAGGCAAGCAGTTACAATAGTAAAGAAAAATGCAAGTCATACCTAGCAAGTAGAAATCAAACAATGTATGCCTATTCATCATATAGTGGATGTATGTATATGGCACACGATATAAAAACATATACACTAAATTTGAATTCTAATAAAGGATCATTTTCAGGTGGAAAAAGTGTGATATCAACAACTTGTCAAACTAGTGGTTCAGCATCATTTTGTCAAATATCTAAAGCAAATCTTAGAGCACCAACAAGGCCAGGTTATAGTTTTAAAGGTTATGGAACTAGTATGAGCTGTACTAGTGGTACTTATGGACCAGTTACAATGACAAGTAACAAAACACTATATGCTTGTTGGCAGGCAAAACAGCCATCTTGTGAATATACAACTGCTAGAGCGTGTACTGTAGCAACTGGAAGTGCATCTTGTGCAAAAGATAGTAATGGATGTTATGTACCAGTTAGAAAATATACTGCTACACTACAATTAAATGGTGGAAGTATTGATGGTAATAGTTCAAATAGAACTTTGGTTTGTACTTCCAAAAATAATAAAGCTTGTCGAATAACTTATCCAGATAGAGCTTCTGTTAAAAAAAGTGGTTATACTTTTAATGGATGGGTTAGTAATAAAGATGGAGAAAGAAATTATTATTATGACGACTTGAGTGGCAATGAAACATATACAGCAAGTTGGGTAGTAAATAAACCTACGAACAGTGATTACGAACAAAATACAACTACTAGTAGTGGTGGTACTACAACAACAGTAAATGAAAACAATCAAGGAGGAACAAGTGGAGGAACAACTGAAGATAATAAACAAATAATATTTGTAACACAACCAACTCATATAAATTATTATAAAATTACATATGATCTAGATGGTGGAGAATTTATAGATGGAACTACTACTAGAACAGAAATAGTACAAGATAGATTTGCTATAGGTGCATTACAAACAAATCCAATTAAAAAAGGCTATAGATTTGTAGAATGGCAACTAAATGGAGAAACATTTGATTTTTCTACTAAAGCAAATTCAGATATTACTTTAAAAGCAGTATATACAGAATTTGAAGATTATGATAGTTATGAATGTGAAGATGGTTATAGTGTATTTGATCCGGCTAGTAAAGCTTGTTATAAAGTATTAAAACCAGATAATAGTAATACTTATAATTATACACAATACACATATGATAAAGGAGCACAGTTCTGTTGGGGTAATTATACTAAAGAAGATTCAAGTGGTGATACAATATATGTATTAAATGGTAGTTCTGAACCATATACAGCCTATACAGGAACTGGTGCATTATCATTTGTTTCAAATGTATCTAGTCTAAGAACAGACACTGGAAAACAAGGACTTTCGTACGCTGAATATGGATATAACGATCAAGAGTCTTGGCTTTCACAAAATACTTGTACTATAGGTAAAGAATGTACCGATAATAGAGATTGGAGAAGTACTAGTGCGTGCATTGTTAGATATGATGCAATAGTATTTTCTAGTAAAGCTGCTAAAGTAATAGATAATAGTAATGGAGATATGATTGTAGACAGTGATGATAATACAAACAATAATCAAAATAACCAAGACGAGAATGTAGATACAAACGTTAAAACAGGCGATGCCTTTATTATCATTATATCAATAATCGCAGTATTATCAATCGCAGCTATATTATTCTTTACACATAGAAATAAAAAACTAAAAAATACTAAAAATGTATAAGTTTAAATACTTATATGTTTTTTTATTTTATAAAAAAGCGAACAAATGTACTAAAAAGTATTGACATAGAAAAAAAAGTATAGTACAATAATACTGTAATTAAGGAAAGTATACGAAAGAGAGGAAATTATGGCAAAGACAACAGAAAAAGACACCGTATTAGAACAAGTATTAGCAGACATTGAAAAACAATTTGGTAAAGGTGCAATAATGAAGTTAGGAGAACAAGAACATAAAGAAGTAGAGGTGTCTCCTAGTGGTTCACTAAGCTTAGATATAGCATTAGGAGCAGGTGGTTATCCAAAAGGAAGAATAATAGAAATATATGGACCAGAATCATCAGGAAAAACAACATTTGCCCTTACAGCAATAGCTGAAGTTCAAAAACAAGGAGGTAGGGCAGCATTCATAGATGCTGAGCATTCTTTAGATCCAGTATACGCTCACAATTTAGGAGTAAATATAGATGAATTACTATTATCGCAGCCAGATACAGGAGAACAAGCTCTAGAAATATGTGACGCACTAGTAAAGAGTGAAGCAGTATCAATAGTAGTAATAGACTCTGTAGCAGCTCTAGTACCTCAAGCAGAAATAGATGGTGAAATGGGAGATTCGCATGTCGGCTTACAAGCTCGCCTAATGAGCCAAGCACTAAGAAAACTATCAGGATCAATTAATAAAACAAACACTATAGTAATATTTATAAATCAATTAAGAGAAAAAGTTGGAGTAATGTTTGGAAATCCTGAGACTACTCCAGGAGGTAAAGCTCTTAAATACTATTCCTCTGTTCGTCTTGATATAAGAAGAGGAGAACAAATAAAACAAGGATCAGAAGTAATAGGAAATAAAACTACAATCAAAGTAGTAAAAAATAAAGTTGCCCCTCCATTTAAAGTAGCAGTAGTAGATATAATGTATGGTGAAGGTGTCTCTAAAGAAGGAGAATTATTAGACTTAGCATCCGAAGTAGGTATAGTAGAAAAAAGTGGTGCTTGGTATGCTTATAAGGGAAACAAGATAGGACAAGGCAAAGAAAATGCAAAAATGTATCTAAAAGAAAATAAGCAAGTAAAAGAAGAAATAGAAAAACAAGTAAGAAAACATTATGATATTGAAGTAAATAAAAAAGAAGTAAAGAGTAAAAAGACAGAAAAGGAATAATTGTTATTCCTTTTTGTGATTGCATATGATAAAATATAGATAGGGTGAAAGAAAATGAAAAAGTGTTTAGTAATTTATAATCCAAATTCAGGAAAACACAATAGAGAAGAATTACTTCCAAAAATAAAACAAGTTTTAAAAGAACAAGGTTACGAAGCAGAAATAAAAGAAACGGAATATAAATATCACGCTTCTGTAATCGCAGAGACTTGTGAATACTGTGATCTTTTAATATCAATAGGAGGAGACGGAACCTTCAATGAAGTAATGTCAGGAAACTTTAAGAGAAAAAAAAGAATAGTATTATGTCATTTACCATCAGGTACTACTAATGATATAGGAGCAATGTGGGGATACGGTAAAAACATCATCTCTAATCTAAAATTAGCTCTAGAAGGAGAAATAAAAAGAATAGATGTGTGTACTATAAATAACAAACCTTTTGTCTATAGTGCTGGCTTTGGTAAATTTATGAATATACCATATGAAACTCCTAGAGAGTTAAAGAAAAGACTAGGTCATCTAGCCTACATTAAAGAGGGAGCTAAAGATTTCTTTAGAAAAGTAAAACTATATGATGTCAGCTATGAGATAGATGGTGAAGAATTCCGAGGTTTATTTTCTTTTTGTTTAATTACAAATGCCAATAGAGTAGCGGGTATAAATAATTTTTATAAAGATATAAAACTAAATGATAATAAGTTTGAAATACTATTATGTAATATTACTAAATTAAAAGATATAGTAAAGACATTATATTTCTTTGCTTTATATGATGCTAGTAAAATACCAGGTTTTTATTTTTATAAAACAGATAATATTAAAATAAAATTTCATAGTCAAATAAAAACACCATTATGTATAGATGGTGAGTCATTTGATGACTTAAGTGGAGAATATAATATAAAGATAGATAAAGATATATACGTATTAATACCTAAAAAGAATATATCTAATTTATTTATCGAGGAAGAGGAGTAGTAAAGACTATTCCTTTATTTTCAATACTTTGTAAGTGCTATATACTCGAAAAATAATTGACATTGTCTAAAATTATTATATTTTATGTTTTAACATATAAATTCGGAAGGAGGAGTTCCTATGAAGGGTAAAGTAAATGGAGTATTTGATAATACTGGTTATTATTTTATATCTCATCGAACGTTCACACCACAAGGATTAAAAAAATACACCCATCAACCAAGAAGGGTGTCTTTTCAGAAAAATCTAAATAAATTGGACTGAGAAGACACCTAACGAGTGAAATAGATGTATCTCTTTTATATTATAGTCAAATTATACTTATAACATACCACAAAATTATAAGTATAATGACCACAATATTTACAATTAAATTGTATCACAACAATAAGTAAATTGCAACCAAAAAATCTACAAATATAAATACAAATTAATTGTATATTATTGTACAACAAATTATAAAAAAGTCAACAAAATTTACAGTTCAAAATATAATTTATAGCACACATAAAAATATAAAAAGCCCTATAAAATAAGGCTTTATTTTCATATTGGTGGAGCTGAGGGGAGTCGAACCCCTGTCCGTAAACAAAGTAATTTAACCTTCTACAAGATTATTAGGTTATCAAGTTCGCAAAGTAAATAGACAACCTACAATCGTAATTACTTGCTAGTTTATAATTATTCGTTATGAAGTCTAAACAAAAATCATAATATAGTCTGCTTTATAAGTCCTAGCTAATTCTCACAGACAAAGAATTAGTAGAACCTGTCGCTACCTTATAGATTAGGCATAAGCAACAGCGTTTTTATAGCTGTTTCCAGTTATTTTTATTTTTCTCCTTTACGCGAAGAACACGTCTTGCTAATTAAATACTAATATTTCCGTCGAAGCCAAAAACAGCCCCATTAACAATAGAATTATAACAAACAATTGTTCCTTTGTCAAATTTTTACTCAAAATTTATTGTAATATTTAAAAATTTAATGTATAATTACTTTAGAGTAAAAATAGGAGTGTCGATAATGGATACAGAAAATAATATTGAAAATAAGAATTATTTTGGAGTAAGGCATTACAATGTAAAGGTAGTAAAAGAAAAAATACAGCCAATTAAATTTATTGCTAGTGTTATTTCTTATGCAATATTTATCTGGCTAGTACTAATAGGATGTACTCTTCTAGTATATGTTGCAGACATCAAAATTAGAGCAGCTAAAGGAGATAATTCACCACCTGCATACAATGCCTATGTAGTTTTAACTGGATCAATGATACCAGAAATACAAGTTCGTGATGTTGTTATCACAAAGAAAAGAGATCCAAAAGATTTAGAAGTCGGAGACATAATAACATTCCTATCATCTGATAGTAGATTAAGTGGTGTAATAGTAACTCATAGAATAAAAAATAAATACTATGACCCAACAACTGGAAGATACAGTTTCCAAACAAAAGGTGATAACAATAATGTTGAAGATTTTGCATTAGCACAAGATTATAACATCATTGGAGAAGTAATATTTAAAATACCAAAATTAGGTTATGTACAAGAAATATTAGCAACTAAAGGTGGTTTAATAATCATTGTCTTAATACCTTGTCTAGCAGTATTATCTTATGATATAGTAAGACTAGGAAAGAATATAAGAAAAAAGGCAAAAAAGAAAGAAATAACTGTTGTAAGAAGGTGATAGAATATGTCAAAAACAAATAAGTTTCACGTAAAAAAAATAAAAGAAACAAATATAACGGTCGAAGAAGAAAGAAAATATCATTCACCCTTTATACTATTCTTTAAAAGAAATGGGAACTTATTATTCATTATATGTATGTTACTTTCTATCACAGTTTTTATAATAGGAGCCTCTATTACTATCGCAGGATTAAAAGAATCCTCAATTGTAGAGTATGAAACAAATGGTGTAGTAGTTAAATTTGATTCTACAAATAACAGTATTCTAAATGGAACACCAATAACAGAAGAATATGCTAATAAAGTATTTGATAGTAACTCTATAGAAGATAATAATGAGGGTGTAGTAATAAAAATAAAAGAAAAATATGTAAAAAAAATAGGAACAATAGTATTCTATTCAGATAAGACAGCCCTAATAAAATATTTAGATGGAACTTATTTAAGAGTATTTCCAGTAGATAATAAATATGGTATAACAGAAAAAGGTGTAATAAATAGTAAAGCCGAAACAAGAAAACTAACTGGCGAAAAGAAACGCAATGAATCTTTAGGTATAGATTTAATATATTTATCAGATGGTAGTGTAGAAGTAAGTAAGGGAGATACTGTCTTCTTTGTAAGAAATGATGATCTAACAAGTATAGAAAATATATTTTATACTAATCTAAGTATAGTATCATTACCAGTAAAAAAAGAAGGCAATAAAACACATTACTCTAACAATACCATTAAAGAAGATGATCATCTAATTGTAGATGGTAAAGTAGTAAATAAAGAATCAGAAATAAAAGTTTTAGATGATATAAAAATAATATACTATGAAAATGGTTTTGCAGAAGTAATAAAAGATGATTTAAGTATTATAGTAGAAAAGAAAGATCATATAGTATACAATGAACATATACTAGAAATAATAAATAATACTAAAGAAGAACCTAAAGATATAAAAGATATTATGGATATCAAAAATATAACATTAAGTAATACCAATAAAACAGATTGCAACTATGTAATAGTACTTGAAGAAACAGATAATTATCAAGCACATAATGTAAGTAAAAGATTACCAAATGAATACATTAAATTTAATGCTCAAGCAAATGGAAAAACAATAAGAAATAATGTATTAGAGGACAATCTAAAAGGCAATAGAAACTTTGAAGGGCTTTCTTTAAAGACTAATAATTATAAGTTATATGAAGGAAGATTAAATAAGTTATCTGATGTATCTATAAAGATAGGTATGTGGATAGACTATGCTAAAATTGGAAATGAATATATGAATTCAGCATTTATAGGAACTGTTAAAGTATATGTTGAATCAATTAATAAATAATAACAAAGAAAGGTGATATATGGTGGATAAAAAAAGAATAATAAAAATATCAGCTATAATATTATCTATAGCACTTGTAATATTGGCACTATCATTGAGTACTTATGCATTATTTACATCAGAAAAAGCTGCACCTAACTATAATGATTATGCTACAGGCTTATTGTCAATAACTGCAAATTCTAAATCTGAAAACATAAATTTAAATTCAGCAATACCTATGTCAGATGAAGAAGGAGCTAAAACAGAACCATATGTATTTACTATAAAAAATAATGGTACAGTAGACTATAAGTTTGATATAAAATTATTAGCTACAAGTACTAATACCTATAATCCACAATATATAAAACTTAAAGTTGATGATGGTGAAGTGACAACATTATCAGCAAGTAGCACAATAAAAACAGATGTTGTTCTAAAAGCAGGAGAAACAGTAGATGTAAACATCAGAATATGGTTATCATTAGATACCCCTAATAGTGAAATAACAAAATCATTTACATCACAAATAGTAATAGATGGAGAATCAGTATATACTGCATCAAAAGCGGAAACTTCAATTGATAACTTTATATACTATTTAGGAAATGAAACACCTACTATTAGTACAATAAAGTATTATAATAAAGTTGATGGAAATTATTATGATATAACAGCAAGAAGATCAATAACACTAAATTCAAATGAAGTATTACTAACTAAGTATACTGGAAATGCCAAAACTGTAGCAATACCAGATACATATACTATAAATGGCACAACTTATAATGTTGTATTATTATCTAATATTTATATGCTATCTTCAGATAATACTATAGATACATATGATGGAATATTTAGAGAAAACAAAAATATTGAGACAGTTTATCTAGGAGACAATGTAAGTTTCATATATAGTGATGAAAATACCGTGAATAGAAATGAAATGTCAGAAATGTTTACTGATTGTACAAACCTAAACACTGTACCAACAATTCCAGCAACTGTAACCAAAATGCGTATGACTTTTGATGGATGTACTAATTTAGAAGGAAGTATTAGAATAAACTCTAGTAATGTAGCATCAGCTTCTGAAGTTTTCTCAAGAACCACTAAAAATATAATGGTACACGTACCAACGGGAAGTACAACATATACAACATTTAATGTTCTAGGAGCAAGTAATGTAACAATAACAACCTATTAATATAAAATAAAAATTTATAATTAAATAATTAATTATATCTTTTTTTTATTTGATATGGTAAAATTAAGTAGGAGATGATCTTGTTGGTTATTAAAAGAAAAGAAAAAATAGATACTAATAAAAAAAGTATATTAAAAGAAAAGCTATCTAAATTAAAAAAGGGTAAAAAAGAAGTTTATACTTCAAAAGAAGTAATAACTATTATGCTATTTTCATTAGGATTAGGTTTTCTTATATGTTTTGCGGGAGTAAGCATTTTTTCAGGAAGAAACTACATAGCAATAAATAAAGATCTAGATAAAGTTGTTGATACATATTACGCAATAGTAGATAATTACTATGGAGAATTAGATAAAAATACACTAGTTGAAGGTGCAGTAGAAGGAATGTTATCTTCAATCGGAGATACATATACAAGTTATAGTGATAGTAATGCTGCAGAAACATTTAATGAAACAATAAATGGAAGCTATGAAGGAATAGGCTGTAGTGTAGCAAGCTATGAAGATGGCAAAATTGTAGTTATTGAAGTGTTTCAAGACTCTCCATCCGAAAGAGCAGGATTAAAAGTTGGAGATATAATAACAAAAGTAGATGGTGAAAGTTACGAAGGAAAAACTAGTACCGACATATCTAATTATATAAAAGATAGCGGTAAAGAAAGTGTAACTTTAACAGTAGAAAGAGATAACCTAGAAAAAGATATAGTTATTAATTTAAGCAAAGTAGAAATACCATATATAACAGGAAAAGTAGTCGAACAAGATGATAAAAAAGTAGGTTATATACAAATAGCATTATTCTCAAGTACTTCAAGTAAACAATTCAAAAATAAACTAGAAGAGTTGGAAAAAGAAAATATAGATGGATTAATAATAGATGTTAGAGGAAACACTGGAGGTTATTTAACATCAGTAACAGATATAAGTAATCTCTTCTTAGAAAAAGGTAAAGTAATCTATAGATTAGAAGATCAATCAGGTACAGTAAAAAAGAAAGATACCACTAAAGAAAAGAGAGACTATAAAATAGCAGTCCTAATAAATAAAGGATCTGCATCAGCCTCAGAAATATTAGCATCTGCTATTAAAGAAAGTTATAGCAAAGGCTACGTAGTAGGCACAAACAGTTATGGAAAAGGAACAGTACAGCAAACAAAAAAACTATTAGATGGTAGTATGATAAAATATACCACTCAAAAATGGTTAACTCCAAATGGTAACTTTATTAATGAAGTAGGAGTAGAGCCAACAAATAAAATAGAGTTATCAGAAGAATACTTAAATAATCCTAGTGAAGATACTGATAACCAACTACAAGAAGCAATAAAAATAATAATTAAATAGCATATTCTGCTATTTTTTTTATATAATTTATTGGTGATAACTATGATCGTAAAATATACTGATAAAGAAAAACAATTGCTAGCTAGACTTATGCGAGCAGAAGCGGTAGGCGAAGGTAATTTAGGAATGCTAATGGTAGGAAATGTTGGTATCAATAGAGTACTCGCAGATTGTTTAACATTTAAAGATATTCGAAGTGTGTCAGAAATGATATATCAAAATCCAGGAGGATTTTCAGGTACTAGTAGTTCATTATTTTATGGTAATCCAACTGCCTTAGAGACATCACTAGCAGAAAGAGTACTAAGAGGAGAATACTATTATCCTGCTACTAATGCCTTATGGTTTTATGCCCCAAAATCAGGAGCAAGTTGTAGCAGTACTTGGTGGAATCAAAAATTAGCAGGTAGATATAAAAACCATTGTTTCTACGAACCTGATAGTGGCGTTTGTAAAGAAATACATTAATGAAAAACTTACTAAAAGGATTTATAATTGGTATAGGAAAGATAATACCTGGAGTATCTGGAGCTATGCTTGCTATAACAATGGGTGTATATGATAAGTCAATATATTATATAAATAACTTTAAAAGTAATAAAAAAGAAAGCGTTAGATATTTACTACCATTAGCTATAGGGATTATATTATCTATTTTAATTTTTAGTAGAATAATTACTTATACCTTAGAAAATTATTATTTACCCACTAAACTATTCTTTATAGGCCTTATAATAGGAGGAATACCAAGTATTATAAATAAAACTGATAAAAAAAGTCACTCTATAACAGTAGTTAGTTTTCTATTATTCTTCTCTTTATCTATGCTTAGTATAAATAATACTTACTTAGTAAAAGATAACATACAAGACATAATTATCTTCTTTATATCAGGTATAATAGAAGCTATAGGAACAGTAGTACCAGGAGTAAGTAGTACAGCACTATTAATGATAATAGGTACATATAATAATGTTATATTATCTATAAGTAATGTCTTAAATATAAATAGTATAATACAAAATATTAAAATACTAATACCATTTATAATAGGTACATTACTAGGTATAATATTAACTATAAAATTAATAGATTATTTATTTAAAAAATATAATAAAAAAGTATATAATTTTATACTAGGAGTATTATCTTCTAGTATAGTATTATTAATTATTCAATCTACTAATAAAGAAAGTA
>JABLTO010224689.1_pt1 | contig 10962 bp, 8 predicted proteins | sample 7160091 | NCBI WGS metagenome assembly JABLTO01 (sample SAMN14651225, study PRJNA627086) | human gut metagenome | isolation source: feces | host: Homo sapiens
ATCCACGAAGTGGGCCACGATGACCTCCAGCAGGGAGATGGAGGAGGAGATGGCGGCAAACACCACCAGCAGATAGAACAGGATGCCGAAGATGGGGCCCAGTGTGCCCATGGAGTGGAACACGTTCTGCATGGTGATAAACAGCAGCTTGGGGCCGCCGATGTTGCCGGCGGGATCCAGCGCGAAGCGGGCAGGCATGACGCACAGACCGGCCATCAGGGCCACCATGGTATCCATGATGATGATCAGCAGGGCGTTCTTCTGCAGGTTCTCCTTCTTATGCAGGTAGGAGCCGTAGGTGATCATGGCGCCCATGCCCAGGGACAGGGAGAAGAACATCTGGCCGCCAGCGGTGGAAACAACGTTAAAGATGCTGGGAGCGCCGGACTTGTAGGCGACGATGGCCTGTGCCACGCCATTGACCATGATGGAGGAAACCTCCGCGCCATCAACAACCGCCTTGGCGGGCACATAATAGCCGACATTGGCCGCCCAGCCGGGGGAGAACATGTACTTCAGACCGTCCAGAGCACTGCCGTTAACAACGCCCTCCACGAGAGAACCGTCCGCCTGCAGGATCTGCACGGCCACGTCGGTACCCTCCAGGGTGCAGGCGCGGATGATGCAGATCAGCAGGGCCACGAACAGGGCGGGCATACCCACGGAGCAGACCTTCTCGATGCCGCCGCCGATGCCGCCCATAACGATGAGCATGGTCAGCGCCACGAAAATAAGGCCGTAGATAACACCCTCAGCGGGACTGCCCAGGAAGTTGCCGAAAATTTCGCCGCCGGACAGGCCATTGGAGCCGAAGCCGGCACCGAACAGATCGCCGATGTTCAGAACGGTGTACTTGATGCAGTAGCCGCCCAGTGCGCAGTAGAAGAACAGGATGAAGAAGGCGGACAGGATGCCCAGCCAGCCCATCCACTTGAACTTCTTGGACAGAGCCTTGTACGCGCCCACGGCGCCGTGGCCGGTCTTGCGGCCGATGGCCAGCTCGCCCACCATAACGATGAAGCCGCACAGGACCGCCAGGATCAGATAGATGATGAGGAACGTGAAGCCGCCGGAGGCACCCATCTTATTGGGGAAGCCCCAGATGTTGCCCAGGCCGACTGCAGAGCCGACCGCGGCCATCAGGAACCCGAAATTGGATCCAAAGCCTTTTCTTTCTTCCATTGTTTTCTCTCCTTAACAGATTTTTGCCCCTACGTCGCCGCAGAAGCTGATAAATTTTACCGCGCCCGTCTATTGACAGGAAACGGCACGGGGCACCGCCATGCCCCGCAGGTATTTCCTCACGGGATAAAATCCCTTCAAGGCTACCTGAAAAAAGTATACAGGAAACTCTTTCCGCCCGCAATTAGCAGTTTTTATAAAAATTGAGCGCCATATTGTACATTTTTAACATTCTATGAACGGATTTTTCCACATATTTTATATGGTTTTTGCTTCTTTTTTACATTGAACCATTCACTTTTTGGCGGGGTTCCGGGATTTTTGCAACGGACGGCGAATGATTTTCTTTTCAGGAAACCTGATTGTAGGTTTATTAACAGGCGGGGGAGGGGGACAAAAAAGACCGCCGGACGGCGGTCTTTTCGATCTGTCAGGAGAGAGGTTGACCGGATGGCGGTCTCGGGAACAACTGAAAACACGTCCGCAGAAAAACGCTGCGGACTATGGAAAAAGTATACAGGAAATCGTCGAATGGTTCGATCAGCAATTTTAACGTCTTTTTCTGTTTTAACATTATCTTAGCATTAACAATATTGTTTTTTGTGGTGTTTTTCAACTGTTCCGCGTTCAAATATATGCAAAGCGCAGATGTTTTCCATGTTTTCCGGCGCAAATATCTTCACTTTCATATTAGGAAACTTTTTCATCGTCGTGTTAAGAGTGCGTTAATTATACGCAGGGAGACGGTGTCCGGACGCAAAAGGCGGGCACTTCCCTTTTTGCGAATTGTGTGGTATACTATGATTTTATGAGACAAGACACGCAAAGGAGGCGGGACACGTGAGACGAGCAGGCGCAGCGGTGCTGGCGGCGGTATTGGCGCTGACGCTGGCGGGCTGCGGGCGGCAGGACCGTCCGCAAAGCGGGAAACTGAACGTGGTGTGCACGCTGTTCCCCTACTACGACTTTGTGCGGCAGATCGGCGGGGACGCGGTGGACGTACAGCTGCTGGTGCCCGCCGGGCGGGAGACACACAGCTTTGAGCCCACGCCGCTGGACGTGATCGCCGTCAGCGAGGCGGAGGTGTTCATCTACAACGGCGGGGAAAGCGAGCTGTGGGTGGAGGACATTCTGGACGCGGCAGGCGAGGCTATCCCCTACCGGCTGGCTATGATGGACTGCGTGGAGACATACCGGGAGGAGTACGCCGAGGGGATGCAGGGCGGTCACGACCACGACCACGATGACCACGACCATGATCACGACGACCATGACGGCCATCTGCACGATGGCCACGAAGAGGAAATAGAGTACGACGAGCACATCTGGACATCGCCGGTGAACGCCATGGCCCTGTGCCGGGCCATCTGCGATACGCTGTGTGAGGCCGATCCGGACAATGCCGACGGCTATCGGGCTCGGCTGGCGGACTATCTGGACGAATTGCAGGCGCTGGACGAGACATTCCGGGACATCACGGACCATGCGGCACGACGGCTGCTGGTGTTCGGCGATCGGTTCCCGCTGCTGTATTTCTGCAGGGAATATGATCTGGATTACCGGGCGGCGTTCCACGGCTGCGCGGGAGACACGGAGCCGTCCCTTGCCACGCTGAAATACCTGATCGACGTGGTGGAGGAGCAGGAGATACCGGTGGTATACACCATCGAGCTGAGCAGCCGGAAGGTGGCGCAGGCCATCGCCGAGACCACCGGGGCGCAGGTGCGGACGTTCCACTCCTGCCAGACGGTGAGCCGGGCAGAATTCGACGGCGGAGCCACCTATATCAGTCTGATGACCGCCAACGCGGCGGCACTGAAGGAGGGACTGTCCTGATGGAACAGGAGAAGCGCATATTGCTGGACTGCCGGGACGCGGCGCTGGGCTATGAGGGCAAGCCGGTGTGGGAGCACCTGAGCTTTCAGGTGCACAGCGGCGACTATGTGTGCATCGTGGGTGAAAACGGCAGCGGCAAGTCCACGCTGGTGAAGAGCCTGCTGGGGCTGCTGCACCCCATGGCGGGCGAGATCGTACGTTCGCCTGCCCTGCGGGGCGGAACCATCGGCTATCTGCCCCAGCAGACAAAGGCGCAGAAGGACTTTCCCGCCACGGTGACGGAGGTGGTACGCAGCGGCTTTCTCAGCGGGAAGGGAATGCGGTTTTTCTACACGCCGAAGGAGAAGTCCACCGCGCTGATGCACATGGGCAAGCTGGGCGTACTGGAGCTGAAGGACCGGTGCTACCGGGAGCTGTCCGGCGGGCAGCAGCAGCGGGTGCTGCTGGCGCGTGCCCTGTGCGCCGCCGGAGAGCTGCTGATACTGGATGAGCCGGTGACGGGGCTGGACCCGGCGGCAGCCCAGGAGCTGTACCGCACGCTGGAATACCTGAACAAGCAGGAGGGCATCGCCATCGTGGCGGTGACACACGATATACGCAGTGCCCTGCGCTACGCCGACCATATTCTGCACGCCGGCCATGGAACGTACTTCTTCGGCACGGCGGCGGACTATCTAACGTCCCCCTGGGGCAAGCGGTTCGGAGGTGACGAGGCATGAGCTTACTGCTGGAAATGTTCACGTACCCGTTCATCCTGCGGGCTTTTGTGGTGGGTATCCTGGTGGCGCTGTGCGCGGCGCTGCTGGGCGTACCGCTGGTACTGAAGCGCTACTCCATGATCGGCGACGGGCTGAGCCATGTGTCCTTCGGCGCACTGAGCATCGCGCTGGCCTGCGGCTGGGCGCCGCTGCCGGTGTCTATCCCGGTGGTGGTGCTGGCAGCGCTGGGGCTGCTGCGGATGACGGAGAAAAGCCGGATGGGCGCGGACGCGGCCATCGCGGTGGTCAGCGCGTCGGCGCTGGCCGTGGGCGTGGTGGTCACCAGTCTGACCACCGGCATGACCACGGATGTGGACAGCTTTATGTTCGGCTCCATCCTGGCCATGGACCGGGCGGATGTGGCGCTGAGCGTGGGGCTGTGCGCGGCGGTACTGGTGCTGTATGTGCTGTTTTACCATCGGCTGTTCGCCATCACCTTCGACGAGAGCTTCGCCCGGGCCACCGGGGTGAAGGTGGGGCTGTACAACACCATACTGTCGGTGCTGACGGCCCTGACCATCGTGCTGGGCATGCGGATGATGGGCGCGATGCTGATCTCCAGTCTGGTCATCTTCCCGGCGCTGACGGCCATGACGCTGCTGCGGAGCTTCCGGGGCGTGGTGCTCTGCGCCGCGGGGCTGAGCGTGGTGTGCTTCTGCGTGGGGCTGACCGGGTCGTACCTGTGGGGCACGCCGGTGGGCGCCACGGTGGTGCTGGTAAATTTGGCGGCGTTTTTGCTGTCGAGAGGCGTTATGAAGCTGAAAAGAGCGTCCTAAGGGCGTTCTTTTCAGCTTTTCGACCTATTTTGCGGGTGTTTTTTGTGGAAAAACCCTTGCGTTTCGTGTGCTTATATGGTATGCTATGCGTGTACGTAAGGTTAAGGTATTGACTGGAGTGGACGAGATCGTCCGCTTTTTTTAATGGTCATCGTTCCATGATGACCGGGACGTTCTGTTGGAGGGCTTGCTGTGAAAAAGATCACCGAGGTCGTATGGGCGCTGGCGGAGCCGGCGGTGCAGGCGCAGGGCTGCCGCATCTGGGATGTGGAGTACGTCCGGGAGGCGGGACAGTGGTACCTGCGGCTGTATCTGGACAAGGACGGCGGCGTGGACATTCTGGACTGCGAGGCCATCAGCCGCACGGTCAGCGATCTGCTGGACGAGGCGGACCCCATCGAGAGCAGCTACGTGTTCGAGGTGGGCTCGGCGGGGCTGGAGCGCCAGCTGAAGCGGCCGGGGGATTTTGCGCAGTTCATGGGCAGCCCCGTGCTGGTGAAAACGTACCAGCCCAAGGACGGGCGCAAGGAGTTCGCCGGGACCCTGGCGGGCTATGAAGACGGCGCGGTGCTGCTGGACATGGGCGGCGAGACGGTGCGCTTTGAGAAGAACGAGACGGCGCTGGTGCGCCTGCGGGTGGAATTCTGAGACAACACGACTTGAGATAGAAGGAGAAACGACCATGAAATGTGACGAGATCTTTGCGGCGCTGGCTATGCTGGAAAAGGAACGGGGCATTCCCCAGAGCTTTATGATGGGCAAGATCATCCAGGCGCTGACCACCGCCTATAAGCGCGACCACGAGGGCGTGGAGTATGTGGTGGTGGACGTGGATGAGGAGAAGAAGGACCTGAAAATGTACGTCCAGAAGGAGATCGTGGAGGAGGTAGAGAACCCCGCCAGCCAGATCTCGCTGGAGGAGGCCAAGCGCATCTCCGCCAAGAACGAGCTGGGCGGCATGGTGAACTTCCCGGTGGAGTCCGTGGAATTCGGCCGCATCGCCGCCGGCAACGGCAAGCAGGTCATCATCCAGGGCCTGCGGGAGGCCGAGCACGGCATGATCTATGACGAGTGGGGCAGCAAGCAGCACGAGATCCTCACCGGCACCGTCAGCCGCATCGACCCCCGGAACGGCAACGTGATCCTGCGGATCGGCAGCGGCAGCGAGGCTACGGAGGCTGTGCTGACCATGAACGAGCAGGTGCCCGGCGAGGAGCTGCACGAGGGGCAGATGGTGAAGGTGTATCTGGTGGAGGTGCGCCGCAGCACACGCGGGCCGCAGGTGATGATCTCCCGCACCCACCCCGGTCTGGTGAAGCGGCTGTTTGAGCTGGAGGTGCCGGAGATCTACGACGGCACCGTGGAGGTGCGGTCCATCGCCCGGGAGGCGGGCAACCGCACGAAGATCGCCGTGTGGTCCGAGGACCCCAACGTGGACGCCATCGGCGCGTGCGTGGGCCCCAGGGGGCAGCGCGTGAACGCCATCGTGGACGAGCTGCGGGGCGAGAAGATCGACATCGTGAAGTACAGCGAGGACCCGGCGGAGTTTATCGCCGCGGCGCTGGCGCCGGCGGATGTGGTCAGCGTGCAGCTGGCCGACGAGGGCAAGGCCTGCCGCGTGACGGTGCCCGCCGACCAGCTGAGTCTGGCCATCGGCAAGGAGGGGCAGAACGCCCGTCTGGCCGCGCGGCTGACCGGCTATAAGATCGACATCAAGGCGGCCAACGCGGAGTAAGCGGCGGCTGCGGAAAGGAACGGCAGCGATGCAGAAGACCCGAAAGATACCCCAGCGGCAATGTGTGGGCTGCCGGGAAATGAAAGACAAAAAGGCGCTGCTGCGTATCGTGAAGACCCCGGAGGGGGAGATACTGCTGGACAGCACCGGAAAGAAGTCCGGCCGGGGCGCGTACGTGTGCCCGGACCCGGAGTGCCTGAAAAAAGCACGGAAAAGCCGTGCGCTGGAGCGCGCCTTCGACACCGCCATACCGGCGGAGGTGTACGACGCGCTGGAAGGGCAGATGGTGGCACTGTGACAGAGCATTTGTTATCCACTTTGGGTCTGGCGCTGCGCGCCGGTGCGGTGGCCGTGGGCGAGGAGCCCGTGGGCGCGGCGGCACGGGCCAAGAAGGCCAGGGTCATCTTTACGGCGCGGGACGCGGCGGCATCCTCGGTGCGGCGGGCGTACAACTTCGGTCGGGCAGGCAGCTGCCTGTGCCTGCCCTTCCCGGCGGACAAGGAGACCTTCGGCCGGGCGCTGGGCCGGACCAGCGTGGCCATGTGCGCGGTGACGGACATCGGGTTCGCCCAGTCGCTGGTGAAAAAGCTGGCGGCGGCGGAGCCGGAGATCTACGGCGCGGCGGCGGAGGCGCTGGACCTGAAGGCCAAGCGGGCAAGGGAACGGAAGGAAGAGCAATTACAGCACGAGAAGAACCTGCGGCAGGGCAGGCACCGCGTTCACGGCGGCAAGCCGCCGGAGCCGCCCCACGCATCTCCGGAGCCTCCGGCACCGGAGCACAGGCCCCCCGCGCCGGAACACCGGCGTCCGCCGCGGCGGGAGTATCCGGAGGGACGCCCCGACCGGGTCTATAAGGAACGGAGCGGCCGCCCGCCCAGGGATAAACGGCCGGCAAAGAAGGAGGCCCCCGGCGCACGGTATGAAAACGCGCGGCCGGTAAAGAAGGGCAAGGGAAGCCGGAAGACGACCGGCAGATAACAGGAACACAGCGCGCCGTGAGCGCGGCGCGAGCAACTGAGATGGAGGTGGCTTTATTTGGGTAGTATCGCTAACAAATACAGAGTGCATGAGGTGGCCAAGGACTTCGGCGTGTCCACGAAGGAGATCACGGAGATCCTGACCAAGTACGCCGAAACGCCCAAAAATCATATGCAGGTGCTGGAGGACCGGGAGCTGAGCCTGATCTTTGAGTATCTGACCCAGCACAACCCGGTGAGCAGCATCGCGGTGATCTTCGCCGAGGGCGCCAAGCCGGAGGAGAAGAAGGCGGAGAAGCCCGCCGCCAAGCCGGCGCAGAGCGCATCCGCGCCGGCACAGGGTCAGGGCCAGGGCGGCAAGCCCCAGCAGGGCGGCGCGCCCAAGGCGGAGCAGCCCAAGCAGCCCATGTCCCGCGTGCCCCAGCGGCAGGTGGTGGACACCCGCAAGGCCACCAACGTCAATCTGGACAAGTACGACGAGAAATTGCAGGATATGGCCGACGCCCGCAGCAGCGGCAAGCGGGACCAGCAGGCCCCACAGGGCAAGGAGAAGTTCCGCAGCAATAAGCAGCGGCGGGACAATAACTTCGCCAGCAACAAGCGCAAGCAGGAGGAGGCCGACCGGCTGCGGAAGCTGCGGCTGGAGGTCATCAAGAAGACCCCTGTGACCGTGCAGATCCCCGACGAGATCAGCGTGGGCGAGCTGGCCAGCCGGATGAAGAAGACCGGCGCAGAGGTGGTCAAGTGCCTGATGAAGAACGGCGTGATGGCCTCCCTGAGCCAGATGATCGACTTCGACACCGCCGCCATCATCGCCGAGGAAATGGGCTGCAAGGTGGAGAAGGAGGTCGTCGTCACCATCGAGGAGCGCCTGATCGACGACCATCAGGACAAGGACGAGGACCTGGTGCCCCGGGCACCCGTGGTGGTGGTCATGGGCCACGTGGACCACGGCAAGACCAGCCTGCTGGACTATATCCGCAACGCCCACGTGGCCAGCGGCGAGGCCGGCGGCATCACCCAGCACATCGGCGCCTATCAGGTGCAGATCAACGGCAAGCCCATCACATTTCTGGATACCCCCGGCCATGAGGCCTTTACCTCCATGCGCGCCCGCGGCGCTATGGTGACGGATATCGCCATTCTGGTGGTGGCCGCCGAGGACGGCATCATGCCCCAGACGGTGGAATCCATCAACCACGCCAAGGCCGCCGGTATCCCCATTATCGTGGCCATCAACAAGATGGATAAGCCCGAGGCCAACCCCGAGCGCATCAAGCAGCAGCTGACCGAGTACGGCCTGGTGTGCGAGGAGTGGGGCGGCGACACCATCGTGTGCCCCATCTCCGCCAAGACCGGCATGGGCGTGGACAATCTGCTGGAGATGCTGACGCTGACCGCCGAGGTGGGTGAACTGAAGGCCAACCCCAACTGCGCGGCGCAGGGCACTGTGATCGAGGCGCGGCTGGACAAGGGCCGCGGCCCCGTGGCCACGCTGCTGGTACAGAACGGCACGCTGCATCAGGGCGACATCATCATCGCCGGTACCTCTGTGGGCCGCGTGCGCGCCATGGTCAGTGACAAGGGCCAGCGCATCACCGAGGCCGGACCCAGCGTGCCCGTGGAGATCACGGGTCTGAGCGAGGCACCCTCCGCCGGCGCTACCTTCAACGCCGTGGCCGACGAAAAGCTGGCCCGCGAGCTGGTGGAGCAGCGCAAGGCCGAGGAGAAGGCCAAGGCCAACGCCCCTGTGACCAAGGTGTCGCTGGAGGATCTGTTCAGCCAGATCCAGGCCGGTGAGATGAAGAACCTGAACCTGATCGTCAAGGCGGACGTGCAGGGCAGCGTGGAGGCGGTGAAGTCCTCGCTGGAGAAGCTGAGCAACGAGGAGGTCCGCGTCCGCGTGATCCACGGCGGCGTGGGCGCCATCAACGAGAGCGACGTCATGCTGGCGTCCACCTCCCAGGCCATCATCGTGGGCTTCAACGTCCGGCCGGACGCCGCTGCCCGCGACAGTGCCGCCCGGGCCAACGTGGATATGCGGATGTACCGCGTGATCTACGATGCCATCAACGAGATCGAAGCCGCCATGAAGGGTATGCTGGCCCCCAAGTTCCGCGAGGTGCTGCTGGGCCACGCCGAGGTGCGCCAGACGTACAAGGTGTCCGGCGTGGGCACCGTTGCCGGCTGCTACGTGCAGGACGGCAAGCTGCAGCGCAAGGACTGCCAGGTACGGCTGGTCCGCGACGGCATCGTCATCCACGAGGGCGTGCTGGCCTCCCTGCAGCGGTTCAAGGACTCCGTGAAGGAGGTCCAGTCCGGCTACGAGTGCGGTCTGAGCATCGAGAAATTCAACGACATCAAGGAAGGCGACATCGTGGAGGCCTTCACCATGGAGCAGATCGAGGTATAACAAACAGCCGATGGGTGGGCGAGCGCCCACCCATCTTTTTCTTGAAAGGAGGAGCGCCCTATGGCCGGAAACCGTATCGGACGCATCAATGAGGAGATACGCAAGGAGCTGAGCGCCCTGCTCCGCACCGTAAAGGACCCGCGGGTATCCGAGGGGATGCTGACCATCACGCGGGTGGACACCACCAGCGACCTGCGGTACGCGCGGGTGTATATCAGCGCGCTGAACTGCGCGGATGAAAAGGGCCTGATGAAGGGGCTGAAGTCTGCGGCCGGATATCTGCGGCACGAGCTGGGCCAGGCCATCGACCTGCGCTACACGCCGGAATTGCAGTTTTTCATGGACGACTCCATCGCCCACGGCGCGCACATTCTGGACCTGCTGAACCACGTGAAGCCCGCCAACCCCGCCAACGCGGACATCGTGCTGCCGGAGGACAGGGAATGAGCGCGCGGCTGACGGTGCAGGAGACGGCGGACTTTCTGCGGACGCTGGACGGCGTGCTGATCCTGACCCATGTGCGCCCGGATGGGGACACGGTGGGCTGCGCCGCCGCACTGTGCCGCGCCCTGCGGGCGCTGGGCCGGACGGCGTATCTGCTGGAAAACCCGGAGATCACGGAGACGTACACGCCCTACGCCGAGGGGCTGTGGGCACCGAAGGGCTTTGTGCCGCAGCGCGTGGTATCGGTGGACATCGCCGCGCCCAATCTGCTGCCGGAGAACGCGGTGCCGTATAAAAACGACATCTGCCTGGCCATCGACCACCACGGATCCCAGGAGTTCTTCGCGGAACGGACGTGCCTGGACGCGGAGGCCGCCGCCTGCGGCGAGATCGTGTATGAGATCGTGGGCAGGCTGACGGACATCACGCCGGAGATAGCCATGGCGCTGTATGTGGCGGTCTCCACAGACTGCGGGTGCTTCGTCTATGCCAACACCACGGCGCGGACGCACCGCATCGCCGCCGCGCTGATGGAGCGGGGCATCGACGTGGGGCCGGTGAACAAGGCACTGTTCCGCACGAAGTCGCCGGTGCGGCTGGCCATGGAGGCCCGGATGGTGGCGGACATGGAGCTGTACGACAACGGCCGGGTGGTGGTGATGTCCATCCCTCTGGCGCTGTGCCGGGAGCTGGGCGCTGCTGAGTCCGACGTGGAGGAGCTGAGCAGTCTGGCGGCGCTGGTGCAGGGCACCGACTGCGGCATCACGCTGCGGGAGCTGAAGCCGGGACGGGTGAAGCTGTCGCTGCGGACGGGACCGCGGGTGGACGCCAGCGCCGGCAT
>JABLTO010010812.1_pt1 | contig 10960 bp, 8 predicted proteins | sample 7160091 | NCBI WGS metagenome assembly JABLTO01 (sample SAMN14651225, study PRJNA627086) | human gut metagenome | isolation source: feces | host: Homo sapiens
ACTGTCTTGTTTGCGTTGTTATTGTTCTGTATCGTTTTCAAGGTTCGTACCGGTCTCGCAAGCGGCTTTGAGGCGGCTCGCGCAACCAGCTTTGTTATCTTAACACAATTTCAGTCCTGCGTCAACCCTTTTTTCTTTTGTTTTTGGACTTTTTTCAAGACTTTTTAGAAAGACGAACGAATATGCCTGATTTACCAGTCCATTGTTCGTCGCTTTTGGGCGAACCTTTTCCATTCATCATTTGCCTTTTGTCCGCCAAAAGAGTAGGGGCATCCGCAGCCTTTCTCTGCCACGGATGCCCGATCCGCTCATTATCGCCAAGAAATGTAGCTGCCGCGGTCGTCCTTCTTCACAATCAGCTGATTTTCAATCTCATCCTTCAGCTCCGAAACGTGCGAAATGATGCCAATCTGCCGTTGCTTGCCCGCCATTTCCTTCAATATATTGACTGCCTCGTTGCGCGCGTTGTCGCTCAGCGAACCAAAGCCTTCGTCGATGAACATCACATCCAGATGAATCGCCGCCGTCGCCGCCTGAATCTGGTCAGCCATGCCGAGCGCCAGCGACAGCGCCGCCATGAACGACTCGCCGCCGGACAGCGTGTTGACGGAGCGTGTCTTGCCCGTTACGATGGAATACACTTCCAAGTCTAACCCCTTGTTTTTGCCCTCGCCCGCGTCCTCGACGTTAATTAGCTTCAGTTCAAACTGCCCGTTCGACATATCGCGGAAGCGCCGGTTCGCGTCGCACAGAATTTTTTCCATATAACTGCGCTGTACGAACGTCTCCAGATTCATCCGGTTGCCGCTTTCGGTGCCCGCCATCACGTCCGAAAGGTGCTGCGCGGTGTTTGCTGCCTTGCACGCCTTCGCCAGCGGTTCGCGTCCCTCGCGCAAGTCGTTCAGCACCCTTGCATTGTCCAAATGCAGGTGTTTCGCGGCTTCCAGCGCTGCTGATGCCTTTTCCCATGCTGCTTTTGCCGCCTCAAACGCCGCATTCAGCTGCTCCATGTTCGGCTTTTTCTGCTCGGCAATGGCGCTCTGCGCCGTCTTACGCTTTTCCTCTGCTGCGGTTTTTTTCTCCTTAAACGCTTCGACTTTCTCCTGTAAGCTGTCAGCTATTTTCACATCAGGATAGGTTTCCGCCAGCTGCCGCCACTGCGCTTCATCCAGCGACTTTTCTGCCATCGTCTGCTGATACTGCTGGTTAAATTCTTCCGCATTCGCCTGTTTCTGCGGCATCTCCTCGTTCAGCCGCCGAATCTGCGTTTCGCAGTCCGTTTCCGCTTTCTGCGCCTGACGTTCTTTTTCCGCAGCCTGACTTGCCGCCGTTTCCGCCTTTTGCTTTGCTTCCTGCGCCTGTGTGCGCTGTGCCACCGCGTCCTCGCGCGTGCGGTATGCGCTGCTGGACAGTTCTTCCTGATGCAGATTCCACGTTTTTTCTGCTTCAGCCTTTTTCACTGCGGTGGATTTTGCCGTCTCCTGCGCGGCGGATGCTGCCTTTTCCAGCTTTTCGCGCTTTTCCTTCGCGCCGTCGAGATTCTCCCGCACTTTCTTCAGTGCGTCCACCTTCGCCTGAACCGACTTCGACGCGCTTTGCAGCTCCGGCAGCCACGCTTGCAGCATTGCTTCCACATCCGCCGCCGTCGCCATCGTCACATTTTCGCGGATGTTCGTCGCGTTCTCTACCAGCTTCTTTTCCGCTTCTTCAGCAGCTTTTTGCCGCTCTGTCAGCTTGACTTGCGCCGATTCCGATTCTTTTGCTTTCTTTTCCTGCGCTTTCGCCGCGTCATCCGCCGCCTTACGCCGCCGCTCCAGCTGCTCGCGGTTCAGCTGCTGATTTTCCTGCGTCAGCTGGCACGGCGCGGGATGCTCCAGTGCGCCGCAGACCGGGCAAGGCTTTCCGGGCGCAAGTTCACGTGCCAGCAAGCCCGCCTGCGCATTCAGGAACGCCAGCCGATAATCATCATATTCATTCTGTGCCCGCTGATATTTTTGCGTTGCGCTGGCATACGCGTCCGCCGCCGCCGCTGCTTGCCTTGCTTTCTCCTGCACGTCTTTCTGGTTGCCGTGCAAGTCCTCCAGCGATTTCTTCAGGTCGCGATACTGCTGATTCTGCTGCTTGCAGACCTCATAAGCGGCTTCTGCGCCCTGCAATTCCGCTTCCTGCTTCCGCCATGCGTCTTCCTGATTCTTGAAATCATCCAGTGCTTTCTTGGCTGATTCCGCATTCGCCTTCGCCTTCGTATCCGCTTCTTCCGCCTGACGCAGCGCCTTTTCCGCCTCATCCAGCGCATCAAAGGTTTCCAGTGCCGTTTCGACTTTCGTCGTCACCTCGGAGCAAAGCGCCGTCGCCGTCTGCTTCTCATTCTCCGTCTGCTGATGAAGCGCCGCCGCATCCGCCGCCGTCTGCTTCAGCTGCGGAAGTTTCTGCTGCTTCGCTGCCAATTCCGTCTGTGCATTCGTCAGCGCAGCCCGCGCATCCTTCATGCGCTGATACTTCGGTTCGATTGCCCACGCATCGCGGATTTTGCCAAGCAACCCGCGCTTTTTCTCGATTTCATCCGCCTGTGCCGCGCATTCTTGCAGTGTCTTTTCCGCGCTCTCCAGCTCTTCAAAGCGCTTCATCAGCGGCTGTGCGGCTTCGATTCGCTTCATGCACTCGTCGCGGTCGTTCTGCGCCGCTGTCTGCTGCTGCGCCAATTCACCCTGCTGCATCTGCAAGTGCGCACACCCGCCGGACAGCACATCCACCAGCGTATCCACCTGTTCGGGCTGCAATTCTTTTGCAGTGATAACCGTGCCTTTCGCCGCTTCCAGCGCCTGCGCATCTTCCTCCGGCAGTCCTTCCGTCACCGTTCTCCCCGCAAAAAAGGACATATTCGCCCGCAGGGTCTTCGCCGCGGTGTTCTTCTCCTTCGCCAGCGTCTTCAGACGTTCGCTCAACTGATAATAGTAGTCCGTTTTCAGCAAATCGCGCAGGAGTTCCGTCTTTTCCTTGCTGCCCGCGCGCAGAAAATCCATAAATTCACCCTGCGCAATCATCACCACTTTGCGGAACTGGTCTGCCGTCAAGCCCACAATCTCTTCGATTTTGAGGTTCGTGTCCGACAGCTTGCCCGGATACTGCGAGCCGTCCGGCATCAGCAGCTCCGCCGTCTCGCCCTCTTCCTGCTGCTTTGCACCTGTTCGCTTGGCGGGGCGGATGTGCCGCGGCGTGCGCGTAATCTTGTACGTTTCCTCCTGCCCATGCTGATGCGCCGTAAAGACAAGCGACACAAGCGGCTTATCATTCCGCACGTCCACAAACTGGCTCAGCAGCTCGTTTTCCTTGCCGCTGCCGTTTGTGCTCACTTTGCCGTAGAGCGCGAACATCATTGCATCGAAAATGGTGGATTTGCCCGACCCCGTGTCGCCGCTGATGAGGAAAAAATCGCCGCCCTTTTGGAAGTCAATCTCCGTTTTTTCGCCGTAAGAGCCAAAGGCCTGCATCGTCAAAAGAATCGGTTTCATGCGTTTTCCTCCTTCATGGCGTTCATGACCTCCGTCAGCAGCGCCTTTTCCTCGGCGTTCAGCCGCTCGCCCGCAAATTGCAGGCACAGCTCGTAGGGGGAGAGCGTTTCCGTGCGCTCCTGCAGAGCTGCCAGCTCCACCGTTTCCTCGCGCTCGCGCCGAAGCTCCAGCAGATTCGGGTACTTCGCCCGCAACAGTTCGCGCAGACCCACCATCTCCGCCGCCTCCGCGTCCGTCACGCAGATGGACACGAAATCCTCGCTCGCGCCGGACAGCAGCGCTTCCCGCGTCGTGCGCAGCTTCCGCACCTGATGGACGGGGTGCAGCGGCAAAACCGTCGTCTGCACGTCGCCCTTCGCGCCCATTTCCACCATCAAGATGCCCTTCTGCTGATTTTCCTCGCTGAGGGAGTAGGGCATCGGCGTGCCGCAGTAACGCAGCGTTTCACTGCCAACCTTCATCGGCTTGTGGATGTGCCCCAGCGCAGCATAGTCAAAATCCGCAATCAGCGACGCGGGAATCGCATCCAGATTGCCGACCTGCCGTCGTTCATTATCCGCACGTTCAATATCCGCCGCGTCACTACCGTCAGGCAGGAAGAACTGATGGCTGACCAGCACATTCCGCTCATTGGGATTCAGCGCCGACAGCGCCAGCAGCCCTGTAAAGGCTTCTGGATAGCTCAAATTGTCGTCGTTTTCCTTCGTTCCAACCGACTTGCGCAGCATACCCGGATTTACAAACGGCAACAGGTAGAAATTCACCGCACCGAAATCGTCCGTCAGGGTGACGCGCTCGATGGTTTCGCCCTTCTGCATGGGCGGATTACCAATCATGTGGATGCCGCGGTCAGACAGTTCGCTGCGGAAGACATCGAGCCGCTGCGCGCTGTCGTGGTTGCCGGAAATCAGCATGATTTCGCCATTCGGGAGCGCCGCGCGGAGCTGCGTCATGAAGTCGTCAAACAGCGCAACCGCTTCGACAGGCGGCACGGAACGGTCGTAAATATCCCCCGCGAAAACAACGGCGTCGGGCTGATACTGCCGGGTCAGCGCGACGATTTCATCAAGAATTGCCTTCTGATCTTTCAGCAGGTCATGCTCGTAGAGCTTGATGCCCAGATGGAGGTCGGACAGGTGGAAAAAGCGCATAGACTGCCTCCTTTTGAAATTACGAATTTCTGCTGACGGCGTGTAATTCACCATTTTTCGTGCTTGTCAGCATCTTTTTTTGTTTCCATTATACAACATTACAGGAATTTGTCAACTTTGTTTTCCGTTTTGCTTTTCGTACATGAAAAAGGGCTGTGAAAGAACGGTTTGTCCTTCCGCAGCCTCTTGCGCAATTATACTATTTCCAGATAAAGCAGTATGATTAGTCACCGAACGAGATGCCGATATTCCGGGCGGTCGTAATCATCGTGTTGTCCGGCGGAACCAGCTTCGGCACGCCGGCAATGTCGGAGAGCTTGTTGTGGGTGATTTCGTTGCCCTTCAGCGCCACGGTTACGCCGTACACGCCGTCGCGGATAAGTTCCGCCGCATGCACGCCGAACTGCGTGGACAGCACGCGGTCGTAGGCGTTCGGGCTGCCGCCGCGCTGGATGTGACCCGGCACAACCGCACGCGCTTCCACGCCCACGAGGTCGCGAAGCTGCTGCGCTACATACGCGCTGGACGAGAAATGTTCCGCCGCGCGCTTGGCTTCGCGCTCCTTCTTGCCCATTTTCGCTTCTTCGGGGGTCATTGCGCCCTCAGCCACGGCGATAATCGTGAAGCCCTTGTTGCTCTTGGCGCGGCTCTCGACGACCTTGGCAACCTTTTCAATTTTATAGGGGATTTCGGGAATCAGGATGGCATCCGCGCCGCCCGCCACGCCGGAATACAGCGTCAGCCAGCCCGCCTTATTGCCCATGATTTCCACCACCATGCAGCGCCCGTGCGACGCCGCTGTGGTGTGAATGCGGTCGATGACCTCCGTCGCAATGTCCATCGCTGTGTGGAAGCCAAACGTGAAATCCGTGCCATAGAGGTCGTTGTCAATCGTTTTGGGCAGACCGATGACGTTCAGTCCTTCCTTGGAAAGGAGGTTCGCCGTCTTGTGCGTGCCATTGCCGCCGAGGGTGACAAGGCAGTCAAGTTTCAAATCCTTGTAGGTCTTTTTCATGGCAGCAACCTTGTCCACGTTGTCTTCGCCAATCTTGCGCATATCGCGGAAGGGCGTGCGCGCCGTGCCAAGAATCGTGCCGCCAAGGGTCAGGATGCCGGAGAACTGGCTGCGCTTCATCTCCTGATAGTCGCCCGTGATGAGACCCCGATAGCCGTCGTGGATGCCGACAATCTCCGCGTCAAACAATTCATACGCCGCGCGGGTCACACCGCGGATTGCCGCGTTCAAGCCGGGGCAGTCACCGCCGCTGGTCAGAATACCGATTCTTCTTTTCATTGCCAAACCTGACCTCCTCTTGATTTTTGCTGGATTCAAGCGTATTATAACATGGTTGCAGGCAAATTTCCACCGTCATTTTGACGAAATTGCCCGTTCTGTGTCTGGTTGCGGCGTTTTTCTCCATCCATCACGCCGAAAAAGGAGGATTTTGCCCATGTCGAACAAAGCGCGCGTCCTCAAGCACCTGCAGGCGCTTAGCATTCCCTGCAAAGTTTACGAGCATCCCGCGGTTTTCACCATGGAGGAGTGCCTCGCGCTGCCCTACGCCGCGCCGGATGTCACCTTCTGCAAGAACATTCTCTTGTGCAACCGCCAGCAGACGGCGTTCTATCTGTATGTGACCCTGCCGGACAAACCCTTCCGCACAGCGGACACAAGCAAGCTGCTGCATTCCTCGCGGTTGTCGTTTGCGCCATCGGAATGTCTGCCGACGATGCTGGGGCTGAAATCAGGGAGCTTGTCGCCGCTTGGACTGTGGTTTGACGAGAAGAAGCGGATTCAGCTGGTCTTTGACCATGATGTGAAGCGGGAAGGACGGATTGCGTTCCATCCATGTGATAATACGGCGACGGTGGTGTTTGCGCAGGAGGTTTTCTGGACGCAGGTCGTGCCGACATTGGGTCATGAACCGATTTGGCTATAAAGGAAGAAGAATATGTGCCGCGGTTTGCAATGCCATGCTGCAATTGGGAACAGTCCTGATATATCCGCTTTTATCCTTCGGGGGTCATTTTTTTCATTGCAATCAGCGTTGCCAGCATGATTAAAGGGAATATACAGCCCGTCAGCAGACCCGCCTGAAGATTATCTCCGGCATGCTGCGAAAAATATCCCACCACACTCGGCCCAAATGCGCCGCCCATGTCCCCTGCCATTGCCAGCAGCGCAAACAGCGCCGTACCGCCTTTGGGAATCCTCGGAGCAGTGATGCTGATGCTTCCGGGCCACATAATACCCACTGAGAAGCCGCACATGACACAGCCAACTAAGCCCCAAATCGGCATTGCAGATAGACCGGCCAAAAGATAGCTCACGACGCAAATAACGCCCGATATAAGCATAAACTTTATCAAATCTATCTTTTCTCCGAATTTGCCATACAGCATACGCGAAATTCCCATTGTGGTTGCAAACAAGCACGCCCCTGCCAAATCGCCGACAGATTTCGTTAATCCTAATGCGGATTCTGCAAAAGCTGATGCCCACTGCGCCATTGACATTTCAGATGCTCCAGCACAAATCATAAGGATGATTGCAGCTGCAAAAATAGGCTTTTTCAGCAATTGACGCAGCGACATTCCTTGCCCGTCTTCTACCAGACGCTCAATCGGACAAGTAGCAAAATTGTAGATATTATACAGCGGAATAATTGCCCATACGCAAGCCAGTATCTGCCATTTGTCGATGCCGAAAATTGCAAAGTACAGCGTAGAAAGCAAAATCACGCCCACACTGCCCCAGCAATAGAAAGAATGAAGAAGGCTCATCACCTTTTCCTTATGTTCGAAGGGACAGGCTTCCACAATCGGACTGCACAGTACCTCAATAAGGCCGCTCCCGAATGCGTAAAAAAACACGCCGATCAGTATTCCGATATAGGGCGATACGATATTGGGCAAAACCGCAATGCCAATCAGACCAAGACCAGCTAACAGCTGCGACGCCACAATGGACTTTCGGTAGCCAATAGCATCTACATACTTTGCGCATATTAAGTCTACGACCAATTGCGTCACATAGAACACCGCAGGAATTAAGGCAATCTGACCCAGCGAAATGTTGAAATCAGAATGAAACGACCAAAAAAGCAATGGCGCAAAATTAGCGGCAATTGCTTGCGTGATGAGGCCAAGATAGCAGGCTCTTAATGTTTTGCTGTAGTTCTTCATGACTCGAAGCGCTCCTTTCAGAATTCTCTTGAATAATATCACGTTTATTTTGGAATAGCAATTGACTTTTCCACCTTATTGTTGTACAATATCACAATACAGAGGAGGTTGGCATGTTTGGAGAATAATAACGAATTGAAAATCATCACAGATGAAACGCTCATGGAAAAGCGAAACCACGGTCAACCGGCATTTCCGTTCCAATACTATCTGGAAGACATCTGGGATTTCGACTTTCATACGCTCGGTTGGCATTGGCATCAAGAAATTGAATTTGTTTATGTGCAAAGCGGCGAAGCACACTGCTGTGTCGGAAAAGATCGTTTTTCTCTGCCAGCAGGCAGCGGCTTATTTATCAATACGAAAATACTACATCAATTTACAGCAGAGCACCCCACCGTGATACCTAATATTGTTTTTTCTCCGGTGCTGTTAGCTTCACCAGAAAGTTTTGTATATCAACAATATGTTAAGCCATTGCTTGTTTCCGACATTCCCTATTTGGTTTTTGAGCCGCTTTCTTTATGGCATAAGGAGATACTTTCACTGCTGAATCAAGTTTTCAAAACACAAGAGCAGCCAAATTTCAGGGAGTTGACAACTCTGCGACTGCTGACCTCCATTTGGGAAGTGCTGTATGAAAATATGGAATCCAGGCTTCAGCAGGGGCAGCCTGTTAAAAGAGACCTCAATGCTTCTCGCCTGCAAATGATGATGAGTTTTATTCATAGTCATTATGCTGACCAGATTTCCCTTGCTGATATTGCAAATTTTGCCCATGTAAGCAATAACAGTTGTATGCAAATCTTCAAAAATGGCATTCGCCAGTCTCCAGTTTCCTACTTAATACAGTACAGACTGAAAAAAGCCGCTGAACTGCTGGCAAACACGGAAATGAAGGTTGCGGTCATATCAGAAGAATGCGGATTTCACGATGTCCCATATTTTTACCGCAAATTCAAAGAAATTTATGGAATCTCTCCAATTGAATATAGAAAAAGCAACCTGTAATAGCATTTCCAGATAAGAAAGTGCCGAAATCCCCCTCAAATTTCCCTTTTCCGGGAATCTTCCTCCCCCTTCGTTCGTTTCATATGCAGGGCGCACATTTCCAGCCCTCATCCACCCCAGAGAAAAGGAGCATCCCCCATGCAGCACATTTGGAAAGTCTTGCTGACTTCTCTGCTGATTTTCGCCCTTGCCGCCACCGCTTGCCTCGCTGAGGACAGCGAAGCGCAGTATCAGGCATATTCCTACACCACTTTCAGCCTGCGCCGAACGCCCAGCGAGAATAACCGCGGCATCACCGTAGAGAAAAACACAAAAATCCGCATTCTGGAATGGGACGACGCGTGGTGCAAGGTGCAGGTCGGCAATAAGGTCGGGTATGCCAAACCGGAATGGCTGTACCGCGTGCAGTCGCTGGATGCGCTGCATTATCCCCTGCAAAATCTGCCGCATCGCATGAGCGGATATGTAGAATTTTCGCAGGATACGCTGATTTCGGGTGGAAAATTCAAAGGCTGCACCGCGTCCGCCGGGCAAATCGCCTGTGTGGAAGCACAAGCGGACGGCGCGTACCTGCTGCCCGTCTGGCGCGGCGAGATGCAGCTGACGGACGAAATCGGCACCTATCATCCCTTCGCAGATTGGGAAACCGCCGAACCCGGCGACATCATCGGCGGCTTCACCACCTTCTACGGCAAGCAGCAGGGGCAGGGCAAGGCAGCGGCGCGCGAGCACAACATCAGCGAAGGGGTCAAGCGCATTGACGGCGTGGCGGTGGAGCGCGAGGAAACATTCTCCTTCAACGCGCAGTGTGCGCCATACCGCCATTCAAACGGCTATGAGCTTGCGCCGAATGTCAGCACGGACGGCTTCGGGTACGGCGGCGGGGTGTGTCAAGTGACGACGACGCTCTACAACGCCGCGCTGACGCTGCCGCTGCAAATCGAGGAGTGGGCGCTGCACAGCAAGCAGGGCGCGGTGTATGTGCCGCAGTTTTTTGATGCCGCCGTGGGCAGTTACAGCGACTTCACGTTTGTGAATCTGCTGCCGTATGGGGTGCAGATTCACGCATCCGCGCAGAACGGCGTGCTGACGGTGCTGTTTTGCCGCGCGGAGGAAGATTCGCAGTAAGAAAATCCACATGAAAAGAACCGGCATGTCCCGCCCTTGACGCGGATGTGCCGGTTCTTGTTTTGGGCATAGTTTGCCCGTCGGATACCATTGACTGCTCTGCGAACCTCAGCGGCGGCGGCGCATCACGTCATCCGCCACTTCCAGCGTTGCCGCCAGTGCGTTGTTGACGCGCTTCATCTCGCTCAGGTTATAGTCGCGCGGCCAGCTCATCATTTGGTCGCGTATTGCGCCACGAATGCGCTCTACCATTGCCTCGCCTTCCGGCATCAGCCCGACAAGCACCTTGCGCCGGTCTTTGTTGCTGCGCTGGCGTGAAATCAGCCCCCGTGCGCAGAGTGTTTCCACCAGCGGCGTCACGTTCGGCTTGGCGATGCACAGCCGTTCACTGATTTCCCCAATGCTGATTTTCCCCTCGCGCAGCACGCAGAGCACCAGCAGGCTGGAAATCGGCATCCCCAGCGAATGCGCAATGTCATCAATGCGCAGGAAATACTTCGGCATTTTGTAGAGCGCCTCGAAGAGATTGTCTGTCATTCCCTCCATGAGCGCGGTATCGTCCGTCCAGACCTTTGGCATTCGTAAATCCCTCCAGTTTTCGTGAATCTCGGATAAATGATAATTCAATCCACGCTCCCCGCACAGGGAGTGACACCTTGCAGCTTGCGGAGGACAAAACGCTTGCGATTAAAACGAAGGGTCGCAAGAAACATCCCGCGTTTTCATGTCGTTGCGCGATGCCGCTATTTCTCGTTTTCCCTCATCATCTGTATAATAGCATACTTATTTTCAGCGTGCAAGCGTGGTTGTACACGCTTTTTTGTGTTTTGCGAATTCTTACCTGTACTTTTTTTGTACTTTGCAGGCAGCCGTTGTTATACTATTTCCAGATAAGAATGCGCCAAGATGCGCCGCGAATTTTTCATTCTGGCTAACGCGAATGAAACGCAGCGTAGCAGCGCTACGCTAAGT
>JABLTO010061594.1_pt1 | contig 10957 bp, 6 predicted proteins | sample 7160091 | NCBI WGS metagenome assembly JABLTO01 (sample SAMN14651225, study PRJNA627086) | human gut metagenome | isolation source: feces | host: Homo sapiens
AGGGCCCCGCTGTTCCCCCCGGCGGCCAGGACCAGGTAGAGCAGGGCGGCGTCCCCGTCGCCCTGCCGGGCCAGCTTATCCACCGCGGCCCGGTGGAGGGAGAGGATATTTCCAGGAAAGAGCAGGTCTTGGGCCATAGGCACCTCCAGATAGGAATGGGGGAAAGGGACAGGGTTTTCCCCTATTTTACAGGAAATTCCCCGGCAACGCAAGCCGGGCCCGGGGCAGGGCGGGGGGGGCTTGCGAGGACCGGAAGTTAGCCTTGCCTTTCTGTGCGGGGCTGTGGTATAATCACCCAAACATGTGCAGGCGGTGCAGAGACCGCCGGGTCACCCAGGTGACAGTGGATACTCCCACGGGCCAGGCAGAGGCAACTGGCCTGGGGGTTCTTTTTTTCTCCGGCACCGGGGTGGGGAAGGGCACATAGCATGGAACAAGAAAGACGTGAGAGGTGAGGGGACCATGACAAAACTGCTGCTGCGGCTGTTCGTGAAGGACGCCCAGAACCCGGACTCCCCCGCCGTCCGCCTGGCGGTGGGAAAGCTGGCGGGGGTGGTGGGCATCCTGTGCAACGCCCTGCTGTGCCTGGGCAAGGTGCTGGCGGGGGTGTTTTCCGGGTCGGTGGCCCTTGTGGCCGACGGGGTGAACAACCTCTCGGACGCGGCCTCCTCGGTGGTGACCCTGCTGGGGTTCCGCATGGCCCAGCAGCCGGCGGATGCCGACCACCCCTACGGCCACGCCCGGTATGAATACATCTCCGGCCTGGTGGTGGCCGCGTTGATCCTGGTGATCGGGGCGGACCTGGCCCAGTCCTCGGTGGGGAAGATCCTCCACCCCCAGCCGGTGGACACTTCGCCGGTGGTCTTTGGGGTGCTCATCGTCGCGATTCTGGGGAAGCTGTGGATGTCCCGGTTCTTTGCCGGGTTGGGCCGGCACATCCAGTCCACCACCCTCCAGGCCACCTCGGTGGACAGCCGGAACGATGTGATCTCCTCCGCCGCCGTCCTGGCCGGCTGCCTGGTGGAGCACTTTGCCCACCTCACGGTGGACGGGTATGTGGGCCTGGTGGTGGCGGTGTTCATCCTCTGGTCGGGGGTGGGCATCGCCCGGGAGACCATCTCCCCCCTCCTGGGCCAGGGGGCGGACCGGGGGCTGGCGGAGAAGATCAGCGCCCTGATCCTCTCCCACGAAAAGGTCCTGGGCCTCCACGACCTGCTGGTCCACGACTACGGCCCCGGCCAGTGCTTCGCCTCGGTCCATGTGGAGATGAGCGCCCAGGAGGACCCCCTGGCCTGCCACGACCTCATCGACGAGATCGAGTGCCAGGTGCTGGAGGCGCTCCACGTCCACCTGGTGATCCACTACGACCCGGTGGTGGAGGACGACGCGGAGTGGAACGCCATGCGCCAGGCGGTGGAGGGGGTGGTGGCCGCCGTCAGCCCCCGGCTGTCGGTCCACGACTTCCGCCTGGTCCGGGGGGCCAAGCAGACCAAGATGGTCTTTGACCTGGCGGTGCCCTATGACATGACCGACCAGCGGCCGGCCCTGAAAAAGCAGATTGAGGAGGCCCTGGCCCAGCAGCACGGGGAATACCTCACCGTCATCCGCCTGGACGGGAAGGCCTGATCCCAAGGCGGCGGGGGCAGCAAACCCTTGACATCCCCCGGAGAATGGGATTATGATAAAGGGTAATCTTTTTTACGGATTTCGGGCGGTTTTCCCCCGTTTTCCAGGACAAGGAGAACTTCCATGGCAAAACGCAAACAGGAATACGGCAACGACTCCATCTCCATGCTGGAGGGGGCCGACCGGGTACGCAAACGCCCCGGGGTGATCTTCGGCTCCGACGGCCTGGAGGGCTGTGAGCACGCCGTCTTTGAGATCCTCTCCAACGCCATCGACGAGGCCCGGGAGGGCTACGGCAGGGAGATCATCCTCACCCGCTTCCGGGATGGGAGAATCCAGGTGGAGGACTTCGGCCGGGGCTGCCCCGTGGACTGGAACGAGAAGGTGGGCAAGTACAACTGGGAGCTGGTGTTCTGCGAGCTCTACGCCGGAGGCAAGTATGACAACGCCGCCGGGGACAACTATGAGTACTCCCTGGGCCTCAACGGCCTGGGCGCCTGCGCCACCCAGTACGCCTCCGCCTTTATGGACGTCACCGTCCGCCGGGACGGCAAGCGGTACGACCTCCACTTTGAAAAAGGCAGCCTGGTGGGGGAGATGCAGGTGGCCCCCGCCGACCGGAAAAAGACGGGCACCACCATCACCTGGCTGCCTGACCTGGAGGTCTTTACCCAGATCGACATCCCCACGGAGTACTTCACCGACGTCCTCCACCGCCAGGCGGTGGTGAACGCCGGCATCGTCTTCCGGTTCCGGGACCAGGGGGAGAAGGGCTTTGCCGAGACCGTCTTTGCCTACGAAAACGGCATCGCCGACTACGTGGCGGAACTGGCGGGGGACCACCCCCACACCCCCATCCAGTTCTGGTCCGGGGAGCGGACCGGGCGGGACCGGCCGGACAAGCCCGACTATAAAGTCAAACTCTCCTGCGCCTTCTGCTTCTGCCCGGCATCGCATATCGTGGAGCACTACCACAACTCCTCCTGGCTGGAGCACGGGGGCGCCCCGGAGAAGGCCATGCGCTCGGCCTTCCTCTCCGCCATGGACGGGTGGCTCAAGCAGAACGGCAAGTACAACAAGAACGAGGCCAAGATCACCTGGCCTGACGTGCAGGAGACCCTCCTCTTCGTCTCCAACAACTTCTCCACCCAGACCTCCTATGAGAACCAGACCAAGAAGGCGGTGAACAACCGCTTCATCCAGGAGGGGATGACGGACTTTCTCCGGGAGCACCTGCAGATCTTCCTTCTGGAAAACCCCCAGGCCGCCGAGGAGGCCGCCCGGCAGATCCTCATCAGCAAGCGCAGCCGGGAGGCGGGGGAGAAGGCCCGCCTGACCATCAAGAGCAAGAGCCTGGCCGGCTCGGTGGACATCGCCAACCGGGTGCAGAAGTTTGTGGACTGCCGCACCAAAGACGTGGCCCGCCGGGAGCTGTACATCGTGGAGGGGGACTCCGCCCTGGGCTCGGTGAAGCTGGGCCGGGACGCGGAGTTCCAGGGCATCATGCCCGTCCGGGGGAAGATCCTCAACTGCCTGAAGGCCGACTACGGCAAGATCTTTAAGAGCGAGATCATCACCGACCTGCTCAAAGTCATGGGCTGCGGGGTGGAGGTCCAGGACAAGCACAACAAGGACCTCTCCCTGTTCAACCTGGACAACCTCCGGTGGAACAAGATCGTCATCTGCACCGATGCCGACGTGGACGGGTACCAGATCCGCACCCTGATCCTCACCATGCTCTGGCGGCTGACCCCCACCCTGATCCAGGAGGGGTATGTCTACATCGCCGAGTCCCCCCTCTATGAGATCACCGCCGGGGGCAAGACCTGGTTTGCCTACTCGGAAAAGGAAAAGGCGGACATCCTGGGCCAGATCTCCAGCAAAAAGCCCCTGATCCAGCGCTCCAAGGGCCTGGGGGAGAACGACCCGGAGATGATGTGGATGACCACCATGAACCCGGAGACCCGCCGCCTGATCCGGGTGATGCCTACGGAAGCTGCCGCCACCGCCCAGGTCTTCGACCTGCTCCTGGGGGAGAATGCCCAGGGGCGGAAGGAGCACATCGCGGTCAACGGCTACAAATATTTGGACCTGGCAGACATTTCCTGATCTCCGCCAGGCCCCTGCCCCAAGAAAGGAGACCCTTATGGACCATCGACAAGCGAGAAAAACCGGCTGGACCATCATTGTCTGCGGCTGCTTCTTCATCATCCTCTCCCAGCTCTGGGTGGGCCTGGCCATGGCTGCCCTGGGGCTGCTGCTGATCATTCTGGGGGGGCGGTGCCCCCACTGCGGGAAGATCCTGCTGCTGGTGCCCACCAGCGCCACCCAGTGCCCCCGGTGCCACGGATCGCTGCTATGAAGCGATTACGGATAGCTAGTGGCTTTTGACCGATAGCTATTCGTAATTGCTTAGTTCTGCAAATTGACAAAAAGAAATACAACTTAAAGATTTAATGTCAGAGAAATGGTGTGTGTACATGGAATTCAAAAATTACATAGGCAAAACCATACTAGGATGGTTATTCTATCATTACAATGATAGCTTTGAAGAAAGCTACGGTAACAAATGCTATGTTTACCCTAGAATTTTAGTGACAGGAGAGAAGTACCAGATTATAAACCCCAATGATTTTCCGCAAAGTGGAAGAATTTTGGTGCGAATTCAAGGGGGAGAAAGCGCAGAAGAGGTCTATAAGAGATTTGGATCTTTGGTTAGCATACGCATTAATGCAGAACCATACCCAAATTACAATAGCAATAACGTCTACAGTATGAAGTATAGCTATCAACATGGCCGAACTTCTTCTGAAATCTGGATTGAGCGCTTTGATGGAAAGGGCTTTTATCAGGTGGTTGATACTGACTCGGAAATTACAACAATCCGGAAAGAGCGTTCCTTAAAAAAGCCGGATTTTGAATTGAGTGCAAATTTTGTGATGCTTCGGCATGGGAGTAAACTGTATGGCCCTTTTGAGTATGAAATCAAAGAAGAGGAAATGAATCTCTTTGCGGCAAGAAGCAACCAATATTTTGTAGGAGAATATGACGCAATAGCATATAATGATGAGCTTTGCGTGGTTACGGATCAAAATGGGAAAGAAGCTGTACTTTTACTTCCTAAAGCAACTGTTAGTGCTCCCCTGGAATGCACCAATTATTATGACTGGATTCGGGATGAGACATTAATTGATGGTTTTATGGAAGCGTTGCGGTCTGGAAATGAATATACAAAGGATCAAATTAGGCAGATAAAAGATAGCGCAAAACAGTTTTTAGAGAATTATTCCAACGTCCAGTTTACGGATCAAAGAGTTGAGAGAGTCCAGCAACTGTTGCAAGATATGGTTGTTGAGGAAGAACAGTTAAGAGCGATGGTCCAATATGCACTTAGCGATTCTGAAATGAAGCAAAAGTTTGTAGAAGAGTTGGTGCAGAATTATTTTGAACAGATCAAAGATAAAATTCCTGAATATGCAGTGGTTAGAAACCACATAGATGAGCTAAAAAGAGAAGAAACTGTAATAGAAGAGCGGCTTAAAGAAAAAATAGATTGGGAAACAGAGCACAAGGATACCATTGGAGAGCATGAGCAAGAAGAAATATTGTCTTTAATGGGAAAAAATGAAGAATTACAAAAAGAAAATAAAGAATTGTTGGAGATAGTTAATGCTGTCAAAGATATAGATGCCCTTCGTTCGGAGCACGCACATTGGGTCGCAAAAAGAGACACAGCTCGAGAAAACTACAATCAACAACTTCTGGATAACAAAAAATTAGAAGAGCAGTTTGATAAAACGATAGATAATTTCCAAGATCGGGCTAAGCAAACTGCACGTGTGCTGGATAGCAAGCTACTTGATAGAATTCTTCGCAGTGTTGGCGAAGAGCCAGAGGAAAATACTGCAGTTACATTCAATGTCGAGTTACTACACGAGCCTATGTCCGCTAAGGACATTGTGGAAAGAGTAAGTTACTTTATTAAAGAGAAAGCACATCGTGATGTAACGGAAAATGATGTAGCTAATTATCTAATTTGTATTTCGCAAGGATTTATTACAACATTTGCAGGCGAACCAGGAACGGGTAAAACTTCGTTGTGCAATATTCTGGCAAAATCGCTTGGGCTTGCACGGGAAGATGATCAGCGACGGTTTGTTGACATTTCTGTTGAGAGAGGATGGACATCTCATAAAGATTTTATAGGGTATTATAATCCGCTAACAAAAAAATTAGAAAAAAGCAATGCGGAAGTGTATCGTGCTTTTTCGAGAATGAATGATGAGAGTATACGAGGCACCGATGATATACCTAGCACTCCCAGTGAAATTGCGCCATTTATTATTTTGCTTGATGAAGCAAATCTCAGCCCTATTGAGCATTACTGGGCTGCTTTCTTAAGAAACTGTGATTTAACAAGTTCATCTAACAGAGTTATATCCTTAGGAGGAAATAAAATTTGGCATTTGCCGGATCATTTACGTTTTTTGGCAACTGTAAATTTCGACCACACAACAGAGGAATTGTCTCCCAGATTCTTAGATAGAAGTTGGATTATAACTTTAGAGCCCTCGCGAATAGACGATGAGACTGATGAAGATCTGAGTAATGCGGAGGATATGATATCCTTTCAGTCTCTTCAAGATGCTTTTTCGTATAAGCATGAAGATATTATAGATGAGGGAATCCAAAATAAATGGGAAAAAATACAGGCGATCTTTAGAAATGAAAGTTTGCCCATTATGCCTCGCAATTTGAAAATGGTAAAACGTTATTGTGCAATTGCTTGTAAATGTATGGATTGCGACACACCATCAACGAAATTTGCACCATTGGATTATGCATTTTCGCAAAAGGTTCTTCCAACAATCAATGGGACAGGTGAAAATTATCGCTGCCTAATAGATGAATTGTTGAAAGAGTGTTCAGAACAGGCTATGCCATTGAGCAATAGACACTTGAAACGTATCAAGCGTGTTGCAGAGAATAACATGGGATTTTATCAGTTTTTTGCACGATAAGATAAAAAATCTATGGAAAGGGAGCAAGGCCATGGTGGCAAAAGCAAGATTAATATGCAGAGCAATGTGTCAGGATATAGATTTAATGCTTAACGAAACCTACCCAGCTCTTTTTTCTGTGGATTTTTCTGACTGTGCTTCTGTGTTTGAAGATGGTGCATATGAGATTGAGTTTTCTTGTGAAGAGCATTCGAGAGATGATGTCCTGTCTGTTTCCTTTAACGTCAATGGAGAAAGCATTGGCGCTGTTAGATTACAAAAAGAAGGAACAACAGGGATTAGAGGAAATGTTGAATATGAAAAGGTGCTTGCACAGCCTTTTTTGCTTCAATATGATTTAGTTATCATATCATTCACGATATTGTTTCGAGATAGATCCATTAAAGAGTATTTTTCATCATTTTTGATGTGTGTCAGTAAAAGTCCGGAAGATTCTGAAAACATTCAAAAAATAATACAAGAGGTCTTGGCTTTTAATGATACGCAGATTGGAGAGTGGTTATTTTCTGGGAGGACCAAACAGGAGAGATCTTCCCTTCTTGAAGGAAAATGGAGTCATCGAGCATATAAATCGCTTAGCTCTTATGTTCAGCTTTTAGAGGAGATAGCGACATGTTATAAAAATAATTTTGCGTATTTTAAGGCAAAGGGAAAGCATTCTATTGGACGAGAAGAAATTTTGGTGTCGTATGATGAGGTGAAAAACGTAACAGTAGAGAGCTTCCATTGGTTAATGCAAAACGAGGAACAGCTATCTCCAGTTTTGAATTCAAGCGGTATATACTATAACGGTAAAAATTATTTGCCGAATCGCATGAAAACAACACAAAACAAGAAGAGTTGGAATGTCTATGAAAATAGAACAATACTACACTTCCTATATAGCGTATTAATCAATGCAAGAACTGTTTACAAAGAATTTTTCCAGAATGTGCTGGATGAAGAAAAAATTATCCAGCAGATTCATGGAAGAATTCCTGTTGGGTATCAGGCACCCATTATTACAATCAAAAAGATGCAAGTTTCCTTCTGCAAAATACTAATGGGGAAACTGTATTCAATAATAGGATTATTACAAAGCCTGTACAAACAGTATCAGACTCTTTTTGATATTCCTGTAGGGATACTTATTTCCTTGCCTAAAAAGACAAAGACGTTTCAGGAAATAAGTACATACGCACAAGTTTTTAAGATCATATTGAAGTGGTTCCAATATGGTGAATTTAGCCTAGAAAAAGAACAACTTCTTTTGCAGGTCAAGACCTTAGACAAGCTGTTCGAGTATTTCTGTCTGCTTAAACTGTTAGGAGTGCTCGCCAGTCATGGTTACCAAATAGAAACAGCAACAGAACCCTCATTTAAGTTTGAATATTCGACAAGTGATGGGCGGTATCAAAATGAAAAAGATGTTGCCAACACATACTTACTCCGGAAAGAAAATACAAAAGTCACACTATATTATCAACCAGTTGTTAGCTCGTTTCAGTTTGAAAATGGATTGTCAATCTTTAGAACAACAGTTACCCATCGGGGTGATTACTATACGCCGGATTTTGTACTGAAAATCACACGGGTTGGCGAAAAAGAAGTATACGCTATTTTTGATTCCAAGTTTTCTCCTAGAAAGGTAATCAGGGAATATGGACTGCCTGAGATTATTAGAAAATATTCTTGTGAGATAGCAACACAAGAGGGGACTCCGCCCAAAATGATTTGGGCACTGCAAGGAAGAGTAGACAGCAGGGAAAAACCAATATGGAAGTACCACAATGCACCATTAGCAAGTCGGTATATACCTCAAACTTCCTATGGTATAATATCAGTAAATACTATGCAGGGCGAAAATGATTTTCTTTGGGATGAATTAAAAAGAAATATTCCCTGGTTAGCTTGAACGAGCTGGCATATTGGTGCATTTGAAAAGGAACGAACTTACTATGGCAAGAAAAAAATCTTCTGACCAGGGGAAACGGCGCTCCACCCCGGAAGGGGTGATGGGCCTCCACGGAGAAGTGGTGGAGCAGCCCATTACCGACACCCTGGAACTCAACTACATGCCCTACGCCATGAGCGTCATCATCTCCCGGGCCATCCCGGAGATCGACGGGTTCAAGCCCTCCCACCGCAAGCTCCTGTACACCATGTACCAGATGAAGCTGCTCACCGGGGGGCGGACCAAGTCGGCCAACGTGGTGGGGGCCACCATGAAGCTCAACCCCCACGGGGACGCGGCCATCTATGAGACCATGGTCCGCCTCTCCCGGGGATACGGGGCCCTCCTCCACCCCCCGGTGGACTCCAAGGGCAACTTCGGCAAGGTCTACTCCCGGGACATGGCCTACGCCGCCTCCCGGTACACCGAGGTGAAGCTGGACCCCGTCTGCCAGGAGCTCTTCCGGGACATCGACAAGAACGTGGTGGACTTCGTCCCCAACTACGACGGCACCCTCACCGAGCCCCTGCTCCTGCCCACCTCCTTCCCCAACATCCTGCTGTCGGCCAACATGGGCATCGCCGTGGGCATGGCCTCCAACCTGTGCGGGTTCAACCTGGGGGAGGTGTGCGACGGGGCCATCGCCCGCATCCGCCACCCGGAGAGCGACCTGCTGGACACCATCCTGGCCCCGGACTTTCCCACCGGGGGCCAGCTCCTCTACGACCGGAAGGAGCTGGCCGCCATCTACGCCACCGGCCGGGGCTCCTTCAAGGTCCGGGCCAAGTGGCGGTATGTGAAGGCGGACAACCTCATCGAGGTCTACGAGATCCCCTACACCACCACGGTGGAGGCCATCCTGGACAAGGTGGCCGAGCTCATCAAGGCCGGCAAGCTCCGGGAAGTGGCCGACATGCGGGACGAGACCGACCTGTCCGGCCTGAAGCTGGCCATCGACCTGAAACGGGGCACCGACCCGGACAAGCTCATGCAGAAGCTCTTCCGGGCCACCCCCCTCCAGGACTCCTTCGCCTGCAACTTCAACGTCCTGGTGGACGGGATGCCCAAGGTCATGGGGGTGGGGGAGATCCTGGACCGGTGGACCGCCTGGCGGTCCGACTGCGTCCGCCGGGGGGCCCAGTTCACCCTCCAGCAGAAGCAGGAGAAGCTCCACCTCCTCCAGGGCCTGGGGGTCATCCTCCTGGACATCGACAAGGCCATCGCCATCATCCGGGAGACCGAGCAGGACGCCATGGTGGTGCCCAACCTCATGGCGGGCTTTGGCCTGGACCGGGTCCAGGCCGAGTACGTGGCGGACATCCGCCTGCGGAACATCAACCAGGAGTACATCCTCAAACGCACCGCCGAGACCCAGCAGCTGGAGAAGGACATCGCCGACCTCACCGACCTCATCGCCAAACCCGCCCGGATCCGCAAGGAGATCATCCGCCAGCTGGAAGGGGTGAAGAAGAAGTACGGCACCCCCCGGCACACCGAGATCCTCCCCGTGGACCAACTGGAGGAGACCGCCCCGGCGGAGGACGACCTGCCGGTGGCGCCGGTCCACCTCTTCCTCTCCCGGGAGGGGTATTTTAAAAAGATCTCCCCCCAGTCCCTGCGGATGTCCGGGGAGCAGAAGTATAAGGAGGGGGACGGCCCCGCCTTCCACTGGGAGGCCGACACCGGGGCGGAGCTCCTCCTCTTCACCAACCGGCAGCAGTGCTACAAGACCTTCGTCCGGGACTTCGACGACACCAAGGCCAGCGTCCTGGGGGACTACCTCCCCGCCAAGCTGGAGATGGAGGAGGGGGAGGCCATCCTCTGGGCCTGCCTGGCAGGGGACTACACCGGCCACCTCCTCTTCTTCTTCGAAAACGGCAAGGCGGCCCGGGTCCCCCTGGCCAGCTACCAGACGGTAACCCGCCGGAAGAAGCTCACCGGGGCTTACTCCGACAAGAGCCCCTTGAAGAGCGTCCTCTTCCTGCCGGAAGGGCAGGAGGAAGAGGTGGTCCTCTACTCCACCGAGGGCCGGGCCCTGCTGCTGCAGACCGACGGCATCCCGGTCAAGACCACCCGGTCCACCCAAGGGGTCCAGGTGATGACCTTGAAAAAGACCAACACCGTGGACCACGCTGCCCCCCTGGCCCAGACGGCCATCGTGAACCAGGCCCGCTACCGGGCCCGGAGCCTCCCGGCTGCGGGGGCGCTGCTGAAGCCGGAGGATCGGGGGGAGACGCAGATCTCCTTGCTGTAAGAATTTTGGGAGGGGAGAGCGGGGTTTGTGCTTCGTTCGGGAGGGCAGAGTACGGGGGTGTCAAGTTGCCTGCTTGGTGGGAGGCCCCTCCCAAAATTGGGGGATGCACCCCGAACCGCGCCG
>JABLTO010192823.1_pt1 | contig 10948 bp, 11 predicted proteins | sample 7160091 | NCBI WGS metagenome assembly JABLTO01 (sample SAMN14651225, study PRJNA627086) | human gut metagenome | isolation source: feces | host: Homo sapiens
AAGTGGGACGGCTCACATTGCTCCGATTTGCACAAAGTATGCAATGTCAATAATAAACCTAAGTTTTTGCCGACAGAGCGCAACTGGGTGGGCGAATGGTTTCAAAGGCAAAGCCTTTATCAAAATAACTGTATTCAGATATGTGTACATTAACAAGTTGTAGGGGGCGGATTCCTATACGCCCCGCAAGCACACCTGCGGTTTCCTCTAACGTAAATAGGTTGGTATATACGTAACCCCTACAAATCAATTATCTGCACATATCCAATCCCATTTACATATACAAAGTCCGCCCGTACGCTCGGGGAGGAGTTAATTTGACATTTCCTTTGAGGTGTTGTATACTCTTCGTGTAAATATTTCAAAAAGAAATTCCGATATGGCGGAGGTACATAATCATGAAAAAAATGATTGCATATTGCGGACTTGATTGTGAAAAATGTGACGCATACCTTGCAACAATTAACAACGACCATGACTTGCGTAAAAAAACTGCAAAGCTATGGGCTGAACTAAATAATGCACCTATTCTTCCGGAGCATATTAACTGCCAAGGCTGTCGTGTTGATGGAATTAAAACGGTATTTTGCGACAGCATCTGCGGCATTCGCCAATGTGCATTGAAAAAGGGCGTCGCTACTTGCGGCGAATGTTCGGATTTAGAAAGTTGTCCCACGATTGGGGTATTCTTAGAGAATAATCCGTCCGCTTTGAAAAATTTAAAAGGATAAATTATTTTTGTGGAGGTAACGGAAATGAAATTGAAAAATCCTATGTTGGTAGTAACAGATATAGACAAATCAGTTGAGTTTTACAAAAAGATTTTCGGACTTCATGTAATTATGGATTTTGGAGCAAATAAAACTTTAACAGGTGGTTTGGCTTTGCAGACAATTGAAACGTATAAAGACTTTATCGGTAAAAATGATATTTCATTTGGTGGTAACAACTTTGAAATTTATTTTGAAGAAGATAATTTTGATGAGTTTACGGATAAGTTGGAAGAATATGATATTGAATACGTCCACCCCATTTTGGAACATTCATGGGGACAGCGTGTTGTTCGTTTCTATGACCCTGATAAACATATTATCGAAGTCGGAGAAAACATGAAAATAGTATGCAAGCGTTTCCTGAACAGCGGAATGACGCCGGAGCAGGCAGCAGAACGCATGAATGTACCTATGAAATTTGTCAATGCCTGCATGCGATAAATACCGGATTGCAAAACCAATTGAATAACCCCTACAAATCAATTATCTGCACATATCCAATTCCATTTACATATACAAAGTCCGCCCGTGCGCTCGGGGCGTCTGCGACCCAAACGCACGGCGGCAAACAAAAGGCGAAATCCTATTTCAACCTAAAACTCTATACCCTGCAAAGCATTGTCATACAAAAAATCTTTAATTTTAGTTTTGTTGCCCGTGTTATAGTAGTCAACCAGCAGGGCGTTAAACTCCTCCATATGCTTATCCGTTATGGTGAGCATACCCGCTCCCGCCTCAATCAAAACTCTGTTGGCTGCGGTCAATGCAGTTCGCTTGTTTCCGTCCCAAAACAGTTGCTTTCTTGCCGCCCACAGGAACAAATCCAGAGCTTTTTCTGTGGCTGTCGCTTCTGCATCCAATATCCCTTTAAGCTCCGCCTCGGCAGTCTCTGCCTCGGGCAGGGGCGGTATGTAATCCGTACCGGAAATTCCCACCTTTCCGGTACGCAGCTTGCCCCATTCAAGGGCTTCGTTTCGGGCAATATACCCGTTTAGCTTGCACATATAGTCAATGCTGACGGGCTCATTAAGGCTGCTAAGCAGGAATTTCCACGCGTCCCGCATGTTGAGCACAGCCTGTATATCGTCAAGGCTCACGTTGGGCACATTTACACCGTTTAAAATAGTCTTGGTTTGGGGAAAGGTTATTGCCCTGTTTTCCATTTTCATGCCGCAGTAAATATTCTCATCCCACTTCTTTTTCGCCAGAAACAGACTCTGCTCCGCCGTGAGCTTAAATTTATCCGTATATTTATTCAATGCTTATCACCCTTTCACCCTTTATTGTACAACAATATTTGCCTGCGCACAAGTCCTATTTTTAATACGGCTACTGAAACAAATCGTTTTCCGGGGCGTCGGAGGAGGTTTTAAATACTGTGAGCTTATTATCCCCGTCAACCATCGCCAGAAAAACATCCTCGGTGCGGGAAATCCCCTGCTTTGCCAGCTCGTTTTTAAGCCACACGTCGTTGTTGCCCGTATACTTCAAATTTTCATAGAGCACAATTCCGTCCAGGATAACATTAACGCTGACCCTTGCGGGCTTTTTAGGATTGCTCCCCCGCATTTCGTTTTTCATATCCTCAACGTTCACGGGACGAGCTCCGTTGGTGGGCAGAAACGAAATTTTTCCGTTGCTCTCCATAACCGCCACGGATATGTCGTTTATATCAAAGTACCCCTGTATTCTGCACTGGGCTAAAAATTCGCTTATGTCTATCCTCGCCTTTGCTAAGTTCTTCTTGTAGATTTTTCCGTTTTCCAGTAGGATAATCGACCTGCCCTCGGCAAAACGCCTGAACCCTAAAGAGTGAGCGGAGACAATTCCCATGGCAAATGCCGCCACTGCATATATAACCATTGCCAGCAAAGGCTTCATAAAGTCCCCGTCAATGGTGGTTGCCATTTCCGCCGCAATAGAGCCTATGGTAATGCCGTTTACGTAGTCGAACATGGACAGCTCGGACATCTGCTTATATCCCAGCAGCTTTGTCAGGAAAAACAGCACCACTATGGAGCCCACAGAGGCAATCCCCACCTTGGTCAAATCCATAATCATAAAAAAATACCTCCTCATTAACTGTTGAGCAACAGATAATTTGGAGTTATTTTATGGAATATATTAAATTTTATGCGGATTTGCAGGTGTACGCCGTCCATTCCTCCGACTGTTTTGCGTTAATAATTTCAAGACCTGCATTTTCCAGTGCGGACTTAACCTCCTCCGCCCTCTCGTTGATTATTCCGGAGCACACAAACACGCCCTCAGGTTTCATGAATCCTGTCACATACGGACTGAGAGCGATAATGACATCGGCAACAATATTGGCTGCCACCAGGTCATAGGTCTTAAAGGTCGCCCGCAGCTCCGAATTTTCTATAACGTCTCCGTGAACCACGTGATACCGCTCCTTTTCCACCCCGTTGAGCTCCAGATTGGAATACGCCACGTCCACGGCGTTGGGGTCAATATCCACAGCGTCACAGCTCTCCGCACCCAAAAGCAGGGCAATAATCGAGAGTATTCCGCTGCCGCAGCCCAAGTCCAGCACAGTATCACCGGACTTAATGTGCTTCTCAATTTCTTCAATGCAGAACCTTGTGCTGTCATGGGAGCCGGTGCCGAAGGTCATGCCCGGATTCACCTTGAACACGGTGCGTCCCTCCGCCTCGCCCTCCTTTAGGGGCTGCCACTGGGGCTGGATTAATATCTTCTCCCCTATTTTCAGGGGCTTAAAGAACTGCTTCCAGTTCTCCGACCAGTCCTCATCCTTGACATGGGCTGTCATAACCGTCAGGGCTCCGAAGCTGCCATCCTTGTCGGTGCACTTCAGGGCTTTTAACGCCGAGTTGATTTCCTCAAGCTGTTTCTCTCCCGTCGGGTCGTCTGTTAGGTAGAGGGTAATTCTGGTGTCGGCAGTTTTAAGCCGCTCCAGCTCCTCGTCCACATAGTCCCAATACTTTCTGTTGTTTTCAAGGAACTCTTTAAAGTCGTCCTTGTCGGCAATCTCTATTCCGTCATGCCCCAGCTCGCCCAACACATAGCTTATAGGGTCTATGCCCGCGTTTGAAGTAATAATGCTGACTTTAATCCAATCCATGGCTGTCCTCCAAAATGTAATATATATCGCCGAGCCCTATTCCGCTCCATCGGCAACAACTTAGGGCTATTATTAACATTGCATACTTTGTGTAAATCGAAATAATGAGTGCTAACCAACTTCAGAGAAGTTGGGTCACAGCCGCCGTGCGCCGCACTTTGCAAAATGCGGTAAGCAAGCACGGTAGGCGGTCGTAGACCGCTCGTAAGGCGCGCAGGCGCGGGTAATCGATTATCCCGCATAATTTTTATATAATCACATTGGTTTACATGCGGGGCGTATAGGAATCCGCCCCCTACAGCCGCCCCGATGGGGGCGGAGAAAAAATCAATCAAACAAATCCTTAATCTTTTCTGTAAAGCTCTTGCGCTTTTTATACTTTGACGGGTCAATGCTATCGTCAAACTGGCGCAGCAAGTCCTTCTGCTTCTCGCTGATACCCTTTGGTATCTCCACCTGCACCTTGACGTACTGGTCGCCTCTGCCGCCGCCGTTGAGCTTCCGAGCGCCCTTGCCCTTTAGGCGGAACACCGTTCCCGGCTGGGTTCCCTCAGGTATGTTATACACCACGTTTCCGTCAACAGTAGGAACCTTAACATCTCCGCCCAAGGTTGCCTGCACAAAAGATATAGGGTAGTCGCACATTATATCGCTGCCCTGGCGCACGAAAATCTTATGGGGCTTAACACGAACCGTAAGCAGCAGGTCTCCCGAGGGGCCTCCGTTCTTGCCTATATCGCCCTCGCCCCGTACGCTGAGGCTTTGACCCGTGTCAATTCCTCCGGGGATATTCACGTTTATCTTCTTGCTCCGCCTCATGGTGCCCTCGCCGCGGCAGGTCTTACATGGGTCGTTTATAATCGTTCCCTTACCACGGCAGGCGTCACAGGTTCTGACGGTCTGCATACTGCCGAATGGGGTTCTCTGAACCGCCCTGACCTGACCGGTTCCGCCGCAGGCAGAACATCTGACGGGCTGGCTTCCCGCCGCAGCTCCGCTGCCGCCGCAGGAACTGCACTGCTCCATATGGCTGACAGTGATTTCCTTTTTGGTGCCGAAGCATGCCTCCTCAAAGGTCAGGTCAATACTCATCTGAATATCTCTGCCCCTCTGGGGTGCGTTAGGGTTGCGGCGTGACGAGCCGCCACCGCCGAAAAAGCTGCCGAATATATCGCTCAGGTCAATATCCTCAAAGCCAAAGCCTCCGCCGCCGTAGCCTCCGCCCGCATTAGGGTCAACCCCCGCGTGACCGAACTGATCATACCGCGACTTCTTATCCGGGTCGCTCAGCACCTCGTATGCCTCGCTTGCCTCCTTGAACTTTGCCTCCGCACCCTCCTTATCGTCCGGGTTAAGGTCGGGGTGATACTTCTTTGCCAGCTTTCTGTAGGCCTTTTTTATTTCGTCGGCTGAAGCGCCGCGGCTGACGCCCAGCACCTCATAATAATCTCTCTTATCTGCCATATTTATTTCCTTTCAAGCCTCTCGGCTTTAAACTGCAATATTTAAAAATCTTAAAATGTTCCCCGCCGCCTGAGAGACGGGGAACATCTGCGCTAAATTACTCTGCTTCCGTAAAGTCTGCGTCAACAACGTTGTCGTCATTTCCGCCGTTCTGCTCGGGCTGTGCTCCCGCCTGCTGTGCCTGCTGAGCCTGTGCCTGAGCTGCCGCTTCCTGATACAGCTTCTCGCTTACTGCGTAGAACTTCTTGGAAACAGCCTCGGTCTGTGTCTTCACGCCCTCAACGTCAATAGGTGAAGCCTTGAGCATTTCCTTGAGCTTATCAACCTCTGCCTGAATGCCGCTCTTTTCATCCTCGGAAATCTTGTCGCCCATTTCGCCCAGTGTCTTTTCTGTCTGATAAACCATGCTGTCCGCCTGGTTGCGAACGTCAACCTCTTCCTTAGCTTTCTTATCCTGCTCGGCGTACTGCTCTGCTTCCTTAACCGCCTTCTCAATATCCGCGTCGGACAGATTTGTGCTTGCCGTAATGGTGATTGCCTGCTCCTTGCCTGTTCCCAAATCCTTTGCCTTAACGTTTACGATACCGTTGGCGTCAATGTCAAAGCTTACCTCAATCTGGGGAACGCCTCTGGGTGCGGGCGGAATATCCGTCAGGCTAAATCTGCCCAGAGTCTTGTTGTACGCCGCCATTTCACGCTCGCCCTGGAGCACGTGTACCTCAACACTGGTCTGACCGTCTGCCGCCGTGCTGAATATCTGGCTCTTGTTTGTGGGGATTGTGGTGTTTCTCTCAATGAGCTTTGTGAACACGCCGCCCATGGTCTCGATACCCAGTGACAGGGGTGTTACGTCCAGCAGAACCAAATCCTCAACATCGCCTGTGAGAACGCCTGCCTGAACAGCCGCGCCTATAGCAACGCACTCATCGGGGTTAATTCCCTTGTGGGGGTCCTGACCTGTCAGCTTCTTAACAGCCTCCTGAACAGCGGGGATTCTGGAAGAACCGCCGACCAGCAGAACCTTGTCAATCTGGTTGGGGGACAAGCCTGCCTCGTTCATAGCGTCTCTTGAGGGACCCATTGTCTTTTCAACCAGGTCGGCCGTCAGCTCGTCAAACTTAGCTCTTGTCATTGTAATATCCAGGTGCTTGGGGCCTGTTGCGTCTGCCGTAATAAAGGGCAGGTTAATGTTGGTGCTGGTCACGCCCGACAGCTCAATCTTTGCCTTTTCGGCAGCCTCCTTAAGTCTCTGGAGAGCCATTTTATCCTGTCTGAGGTCAATGCCGTTCTCCTTTTTGAACTCGTCTGCCAGGTAGTTCATAACCTTATCGTCAAAGTCGTCTCCGCCCAGACGGTTGTTACCGCTGGTGGCCAAAACCTCGAACACACCGTCGCCGATTTCCAAGATTGATACGTCAAAGGTACCGCCGCCCAGGTCGTATACCATTATCTTCTGGTCAACGTCCTTTGCAAGACCGTATGCCAGAGAAGCCGCAGTAGGCTCGTTAATAATTCTCTTAACGTCCAGACCTGCAATTTTACCTGCGTCCTTTGTTGCCTGTCTCTGAGAGTCGCTGAAGTATGCGGGAACGGTAATAACCGCCTCGGTTACCTTTTCGCCCAAATATGCCTCGGCGTCGCTCTTGAGCTTCTGCAAAATCATTGCGGAAATCTCCTGAGGAGTGTACTTCTTGCCGTCAATCTCAACCTTTCTGTCGGTACCCATATCACGCTTGATTGAGCTTATGGTTCTCTCGGGGTTGGTGATTGCCTGTCTCTTGGCAACCTGACCTACAAGACGCTCTCCGTCCTTTGTGAATGCAACTACAGACGGTGTTGTTCTCGCGCCCTCGGGGTTGGGAATAACCACGGGCTCTCCGCCCTCCATAACCGCTACGCACGAGTTGGTTGTACCTAAATCAATTCCTATAATCTTGCTCATAATATATACCTCCAAAATTTAGATTTAATTTACTAATTTGAAACCTTCACCATAGAATGGCGGACAACCCTTTCGCTGTCCCCCTTCTTATATATATAGCCCTTTGCAAATTCCTCTGTTACGGTGTTTGAGGGCAGGTCGCTGTCCTCTGTCATAACCGCATTATGCTTTTCCGGGTCAAACTCCTTGCCCACGGCTTCAATCTCGCTTATGCCTATGGAAGCCAGAGCGTCGCAGAACTGGGTTCTTACCATTTTAATACCCTCCAGCAGCGCCTCCTTATCGTCATTGGCTTCCGCCGCCGCAACCGCCCTGTCCAGATTATCCAGAACAGGTATGAGCTTTTCCGCAGCCTCGCACACGCCCATAGAGAAATTCTCGGACTTCTCCTTAACGGTTCTCTTTTTGAAGTTGTCAAACTCCGCTATCTTTCGCAGCAGCTTATCCTTTGCCTCCTCCAGCTTTGCGGCAAGCTGCTCCTTTTCGCTGTCGCTGCTTTCCTCGGCAGCAACCTCCTCGGTCTCCTCGACTGCAACCTCTTCGGTCTCCTCAGCCGCAACCTCCTTGGCTTTCTCCTCAGCTGTCATCTTAACCATCCCCTTCTTTATCATTATCTTTCGGATTTTCGTTTTCCGAGCCCAGCCTGTCGCTTAGAATACGGCTCAGGCTCCGGGAAAAGAACTCTATTCCCGAAACAACCTTTGCGTAATCCATTCTCTGGGGGCCTATAACCCCCACAATTCCAACCAGGTTGTCGCCCACGCTGTACCTTGAAACAACCACGCTGTTTTCCTTAAGCTGCGGAGCGGGAAGCTCGTCGCCTATGTAAATGCCGACGCCGTTTTCCCCCGTTTCAAAGTTCACCGCATCGATAACCTCGCCCAAAACGCTTTCGTCATCGAAAAATTCCAGAATGTTCTTTATCTTCTCAACATTGTTATATTCGGGGAACCTGAGTATGTTGGAGGCTCCCTCAACAACAACCTGCTTGCTCTCAATCTCACGGCGGGCTTCATGAATAAGCTCCAGCACCGACGAGAGGATTTCCACGTTCTCCCCCACGGCGTCCTTAATACCCATAAAGTTATCAAGGCTCACAAGGCCGCCCATATCAAGCCCCGACAGATTGTCGTTTATAACTTGGTTCAGCTGCTCAACCTCTGCGTCTGTCACAGTCTCCCGAAGCCGCAGCAGCTTGTTCTTAATAAGCCCCGAGCTGTCCGACACTATAACCATTATGTTCCTGCCGTCTATGTTGGCAAGCTTCACGTTTTTAATACTGCCCAGCTTGTTTATGGGCAGCATGGCAAAGGTGGGCATGCTTGTTACCGAAGAAAACGCCGACGACAGACTCTTTATAACATTGTCAAGCTCCCTGAAACGGCTGAGCATTGCGCTTCTGAGCCGCTTTATTTCAAGAGCCGTCATTTGATATTTATGCATGAGATTGTCAACATAAAACCTAAATCCCGCATTGGAGGGAATACGCCCCGCCGAGGTGTGGGGCTGGATTAACATGCCCATCTCCTCAAGGTCGCACATCTCGTTGCGGATTGTCGCCGCGCTTAAATTAAGACTTGTCTTTTTTGAAATACTCCGCGAGCCAACCGGTTCGGCATTCTTAATATAATCCTCAACGATTGCCTGAAGTATTAATTTCTTTCTATCATCAAGGGACGCCATACAAACCACCTTTCTTTGACTCTGTTTGTTAGCACTCACCGCACCCGAGTGCTAATCCTTTATTATAATAGCGCAACACCATAGATTTGTCAAGGACTTTTCGGAAAAATTTTGTAAATAATTTTTTAACAAGAAAATACATAAAACATTCTGATTACATAGATAAAGCCCACCCGTATGCTTGGTGAGGTCGGGTGGACATAGGGAATACAAAAGGGGCTGTCGCACTAAGACAGCCCCTTTTGAAACTTATTCTTCACTATACCCATCGGCAATAACCTTTTTGGTCGCCTTCACCACATGAGGGTCAAACTGAGTGCCGCTGCACTTGGTAAGCTCCGCCACAATATATTCTCTGGGATATGCCTCCCTGCCGGGGCGTTCGTTGGACATTGCCTCAAAGGCGTCCGCTACCTCGATTATGCGGGCGACAATCGGGATTTCCTCTCCCTTGAGCCCGTCGGGATAGCCGCTGCCGTCAAACCGCTCATGGTGATGAGCCACCGCTTCTGCGTACATAGCCAGCCTCGGTATCCGTCTGACAATATCCGCCGATGCGCCCGGGTGGTTATGCCAGCGGCTGAGCTCCTCCTCTGTCATGCTGAGCTTTGACTTGTTAAGCAGCTTTTTATCCATATATATCTTGCCTATATCATGAAGCATGGCAGCGTAATAAAGCCCCGTCAGGTCCGCAAAGCCCATATTTTCGCCGATAGCCCTTGCGATTTCCGCCACCCTCTTTGAATGGCCTCCCGCATAGGGCATTTTTTCCTCAAATATTTCAACCAATGCCAAAATCACTTCCTCCGCCGGGATTTCCGAGGAAGGCTTTGCGCCTGCCATTTGTTTTTCGGTAACGTTATTCAAATTAATGGAGTCGTTACCCTTGTTCAAGCTGATAGAGCCGCTGCTCTTGAGCCTTGAAACAACCACTTTTGTGCCTGCCGCTGCCGTAACCAAAGCAGCTCCGCCTGCTGCTGCCGCAAATGCCGCCAATTTCTTAATCTTCATAATAACGCCTCCTCATAATATTGTCTCTTTAAACCGGAGCGCCGAAAACATCTGCGCTCAATTACTATTATAACATACTATATTGAAAATTTCCACAACTTTTTTAACAAATTTTACATCCGCGAAATTTTTTATCAGGCTGTATTTTGGAGTATATTATCCCTGAATTAACAAATAATATTGTTACAGAATTTGTAAACCAACAAATTGTGCTTAAACCAAAAACAAAGGAGCGTTAATATATGAAAGCAACGGGTATAGTCAGAAGAATTGACGACCTGGGAAGAATTGTAATCCCAAAAGAAATTAGAAGAACACTGAGAATTCACGAGGGTGACTCTCTTGAAATATATACGGACAGCGACGGAATGGTGATTTTCAAAAAGTATTCCCCTATCGGCGAGCTGTCCGAATTTGCCCTTCAATACGCGGACTCTCTAAACAAGTCCACAGGGCTCCTCACCTGCATAACCGACAAAGACAGCGTTATCGCCGCCAGCGGCAACGGCAGAAAGGAGCTTAAAGAAAAAAAGGTATCGGGAGACATTGAGAAGATAATGGAAAAGAAGTCACTCTATTACTCCCCGAGGAGAGACGACAGTATTAATATAATCGACGGGGACGACAAGTTCAGAGCAGGAGTCGTGGCTCCCATAGTACATGACGGCGACCCGGTGGGTACGGTTATATTTATCGCCGAGCCTGAAAAGAGCATGAACGAAGTCGAGCAGAAGCTGGCTGAAACAGCGGCAGGCTTTCTGGGCAAAGCGTTGGAATAAATTAATTTAATGTAGAATGTAGAGTGTAGAGTGTAGAGTGTAGAAATCATGCCCGCCGTGCAATTTTGATAAAGGCTTTGGCGACATTGCCACCGCGGCTTGGGTGTGACCCAACATCTTTGATGTTGGATGGCACTTATTATTTCGACTTATGCAAAGTATGCAATGTCAATAATAAAACTAAGTTGTTGCC
>JABLTO010058595.1_pt1 | contig 10942 bp, 9 predicted proteins | sample 7160091 | NCBI WGS metagenome assembly JABLTO01 (sample SAMN14651225, study PRJNA627086) | human gut metagenome | isolation source: feces | host: Homo sapiens
ACATTGTTCTGTCAGTGGTTCGGCGCATTCGCTCCGGCGGGGGCAGGCTGTGCGGCCAGCGGTTCGGCAGCATCCAACAGAATGCGCGCTACGCGGATGTAATCCTGCGTGTGGGCGCGGTAGCTGGCCATGCTCACGCTCTGGCCATCCCGCCCCAGGCGGTACTGGTACAGAACCACCGGCACAAAGCAGATGGTCTGCGCCGCAGCCATGCCAACAAACGTATAGCCCATATCCGTGTAGCTGCAATGCTCCGGCATGGGGCGCCATGCGGCGCGCAGAGTTTTGGTGCAGAGGGTCAGCGCGTGCATCTCCATGCACAAATCAGGTGTGGCCTGCTGCACTTCACCCACAGCATACACACGGTTTGTATCAAATTTGCAGCAGACATCAAAGGCCTTTCCGCTGCCGTTTTCCTGCACGGTGCGGTAGTTGGTGTATACCGCATCCGCCGTGCAGTTTTGCAGGCGGCGCAAAAGGGTCTGCAAAGCATTGGTGTCAAACCAGTCATCGCAGTCCAGCGTGCGAAAGTACCGCCCGGAGGCCAGCTCTACCGCGGTATTCAGCGTGGAGCCGTACCCGCCGTTCACCTTGCTCACCAGCCGGAAACTGCCGGGGTGTGCCTGCACAAAGGCCTGCGCCAGCGCGGCGGTGCCATCGGTGGAGCCATCATCAATAATGATCACATCCAGCAGCGCCTGCAGGCTTTCATCCGCCACCAGGCAGGATGAAAGCGCTTTTTGCAGCGTGGCAGCGCCGTTATAGGCGGCAACCGAAACCGTCAGCAGCTTTTCCATCAGGTTTCACCGGCCTCCATAGCGCGCACATAGTCTGCGCAGACTTCACGCGATGGCCCATCCCCGCGCAGAACACCGTGATCCAGCCAGATGGAGCGCTGGCACAGCTGCTGCACCTGGTTGATATCATGGCTGACGAACAGCAGCGTGGTGCCGTTGGAAAGCATCTCTTCCATGCGGCGGTGGCATTTCTGCTGGAACATAAAGTCGCCAACGGCCAGCACTTCGTCACAAACCAGAATGTCGGCCTGTACTTCAGTGGCAATGGAAAAGCCCAAACGAGCGATCATGCCGCTGGAAAAGTTTTTGACCGGAACATCCACAAAATCTTTCAGCTCCGAAAATTCAATGATGCGGTCAAAATGCTCCATCATATAGTCCCGGTCGTGGCCAAGCACCGCGCCGTTCAGGAAAATGTTTTCCCGCGCGGTCAGATCCATGTCAAAACCGGCGCCCAGCTCGATCATGGGGGCAATTTCGCCGTTGACGGCAACGCTGCCGCCGGAGGGGTACATCACGCCGGAAATCACTTTCAGCATGGTGCTTTTGCCGCTGCCGTTGCGCCCGATCAGCGCCAGGGATTCGCCGCGCTTCATGCTGAAAGAAACATGTTTCAGTGCGTAAAATTCGTTAAAAAACAGCTTGTGGGTCAGCAGTTTTACGGTGTATTCTTTCAGGGTCTCAGTTTTTTCCTGCGCAAGGTTAAAGCGCATGGAAACGTCATTGACTTTAATAATCTCGTCCATACGTTACCTCACGTCAGATATACAGGATAAAGTTCTTTTGCAGCTTGCGGAACACCAACAGGCCAATAGCCATAGAGACAACGGCGCAAAAAATACAGGCAATCCAGGTGTTGGGGCCGGGAATGTTGCCGTACATCATCAGGTTGCGGAACAGGTTGATGTAGTGGTACAGCGGGTTCAGCTTCATCAGTTTCTGCAGGGTTTCCGGCAGGGCGGTGATGGGGTAGAACAGCGGGGTGGCGTACATCCAACCCATGGTAAGGATACTGTACAGGTGCATCATATCACGGAAATACACCGCCAGCGCGGAAAGCAGCAGCCCCAACCCGCAGCTGAAAAAGAAGAGCAGCACCAGCGGCAGCCAGCTCAAAAAGATGGTCCAATAGAAGGTGGCACGGGTAAAGATCATGACCAGCAGAACCGCACCAAAGCTGAACAGCATGGTGACAAAGCGGGAAACCGCCTGGCTGATGGGGAAGATGAACTTGGGAATGTACACCTTTTTGATCAGTGGGGCGTTCTGGATAACAGAAGTCAGGCCCATGCTGGTGGTCTCATTGAAAAAGGTAAACAGGGTGTTGCCGCAGATCAGGTAAAGCGGGAAGTTTGGGATATCGTTGCGGAACATGTACGAAAAGATGATGCTTTGCAGCAGCATCATCAGCAGCGGGTTCAAAATGCTCCAGATGTAACCCAGAAAGCTGCGGCGGTATTTGACTTTCAGATCGCGGCTGACAAGTTCATGGATCAGTGGTTGGTATTTTTTCAGGTGGGTCCAGGCGCGCTGCGCGGAGACCTGCATTGTTTCGGCCATGTTTGGCTCCCTCCAGATTTATGGCCCGCATAAAACGTCAGAACGCTGTTTTGTGCGGCACTTGTATCAACACCCCGCGCGGCAGCCGCCGCCAGGGCACAATTTATACTATTATACAATAAAAGACATTAAAATGCAATTCGAACCGGACAGCAAAAAATCATGGGTGTGCGATGTTTTTTGCCGCCCGGTACCGCCCTTTTTGTGCAACAGTGAAAAGGAGCGCAAAATATGAGCGCAGTTTGTGTAAAAATCGTTGAAACCGGGACGAAAATACGGTACAATAAATACGACATAACAAACCCTGCGGCGGGCCATGACCTGGTTTTGCCCGTGGGACCAGAAAAGAGAGGTAGATGTTATGGAACATTTTAACCCCCTGCTCCTGCATAACGACAGCCCGGCTAAATTTATTACGATTGGTGAGGTCATGCTGCGCCTGACCCCGCCGAACTATGAAAAGATCCGTATGGCTTCCAACTTTGAAGCCAGCTATGGAGGCAGCGAGGCCAACATTGCCCTGGCTCTTGCCAACCTGGGTGTGGACAGCACGTTTTTCAGCGTGGTGCCCAACAACTCTTTGGGCAAAAGTGCGGTGCGCTGGCTGCGCTCCAATGATGTGCACTGCACCCCGATGATCCTTTCCACCCCGGAGGAAACCCCGACCCACCGTCTGGGCACCTATTACCTGGAAACCGGTTACGGCATCCGCCCCAGCAAGGTTATTTACGACCGCAAGCACTCCGCTTTTACGGAGTATGACCTTTCCAAAGTGGATCTGGACGCCCTGCTGGACGGCTTTGACTGGCTGCATCTTTCCGGCATTACCCCGGCTTTGGGCCAGAACTGCGCCGATTTTGTGATGGCCTGCCTGAAAAAAGCCAAGGAAAAGGGCCTGACCGTCAGTTTTGACGGCAACTTCCGCTCCACCCTGTGGACTTGGGAAGAAGCCCGTGACTACTGCACCAAGTGCCTGCCCTATGTGGATGTTCTGTTTGGCATTGAGCCTTACCACCTGTGGAAAGACGATGCCGACCACGCCCAGGGCGACTGGAAAGACGGCGTGCCCCTACAGCCCAGCTATGAACAGCAGGATGAGATCTTCCAGCGCTTTGTGGAGCGTTACCCCAACATCAAGTGCATTGCCCGCCATGTGCGTTATGCCCATTCCGGCTCCGAGAACAGCCTGAAAGCCTTTATGTGGTATGAGGACCATACCTTTGAAAGCAAGCTGTTTACCTTTAATATTCTGGACCGTGTAGGCGGCGGCGATGCATTTGCCAGCGGCCTGATTTACGCCATGCTGCACAACTACAAGCCGATGGATATGGTCAACTTTGCGGTGGCAAGCTCCGCCATCAAGCACACCATCCATGGCGATGCCAACATCACCGATGATGTTTTCACCATCCGCAACCTGATGAACATGAATTACGATATCAAGCGCTGAGAATAAGTTTGTTTTCAGCAGTGCCCCAAAACGGTGCAGCAGGCTGCGGCTTTGCTGCACCGTTTTTGTATGGGGGTAAGATTGGTTTAGAACCGTTTAAGAATGTACAAACCTTGCATCCCGTGTTATAATAATGCCGGATCAGTAAATGAAAAAGGTGGGTAGATTATGGAACAAAACACCGTTCAAAAACCGGATTGCGCCGCCATTACGGCGCAGGCACGCCAGGCAGCGGAAGAACTGTTGGCGGCTGCACACCTGCGCGCCGGGGATATTTTTGTGGTCGGCTGCTCTTCCAGCGAGATCGTTGGCGGGCATATTGGCAAGGACAGCAGCATGGAAGCCGCCGCGGCTGTGCTGGCGGGTATTCTGCCGGTGCTCAAAGCGCAGGGCGTCTATCTGGCGGCCCAGTGCTGCGAACACCTGAATCGCGCCATTGTCATCGAGCAGGAAGCTGCCGAAAAGTATGGTTATGAACAGGTGAACGCCGTGCCGCAGCCCCATGCGGGCGGCAGCTGGGCAACCAACTGCTGGCAGGCGTTTGAACATCCGGTTCTGGTGGAGGAAGTGCGTGCCGCTGCCGGAATTGATATCGGCGGTACGCTGATTGGCATGCACTTAAAGCGCGTGGCCGTGCCGGTGCGCCTGACCATCAAGCAGATCGGCGCTGCGCCCATCATCTGCGCCCGCACCCGCCCCAAATACATCGGCGGCAGCCGCGCCGTTTACCAGGAGATGTGAAGCATGCTGACACAGGAACAACTGACAATGATGGCCGAAAATGTGGCCCGCATCCGTGAAAATATGGCTGCCGCTGCGCGTGAAGCCGGCCGCGACCCGGCAGATATTCTGCTGTGCGCCGCCTGCAAGACCCGCACCGTGGAAGAGGTGATTGCCAGCGCCGTTCTGCCCATTGACCTGTTTGGCGAAAACCATGTGCAGGAACTGGTGGAAAAGACCGACGCCAACGCTTATTGCGGTAAGCCGGGGCATTTTATCGGCCATTTGCAGACCAACAAGGTCAACAAAGTGGTGGGCCGTGCTGCTTTGATTGAAAGCGTGGACAGCGAGCACCTGCTGCAAAAGGTGGAGCGCGCCGCTGCCGCCGCAAACCTGACCCAGGAAATTTTGATCGAGATCAACATCGGCGGGGAAGAGAGCAAGTCTGGCGTTTCTGCCGAAAGCCTGTGGCCCCTGCTGGATATGGCAGCCGCACAGCCGCATATCCGCCTGCGTGGCCTGATGGCCATCCCGCCGGCAGCTGCAACCCCGGATGAGACCCGCGCGTTCTTTGCCCAAATGCGGGAACTGCTGGCAAAAGCTGCTGACCGCCATTATGAGAACGCCAAAATGGATATCCTTTCCATGGGCATGAGCGGGGATTACCCCGATGCCATCCGCGAGGGTGCCACCATTGTGCGCATCGGCACCGCCATTTACGGCGCACGCGATTACAGCAAAAAGGCATAAGGCATTCCAGGAACCCATACCTGCACGTTGACAGCTGCAAGGTGAATAGGTAAAGCAACAGCCCGGAACCACCGCAAATGCAGGCGGCAGTTCCGGGCTGTTTTGTTAAGCGGTGGTGGGGGCGTGGGCCACAAAAGTCTCCACCGGAGACTTTTGTGCGCGGCTTAGCCGTGCCGCTCTGTTCGACCCCCGTGACCATACCAAAAAAAGACCCCAAAAAGCTCTGCGCCTTTTGGGGTCTTATATCAGTGCCGGTGGTGGGGGTCGAACCCACACGGTGTCACCACCAACGGATTTTGAGTCCGTCTCGTCTGCCAATTCCAACACACCGGCTCATATGTTGCTTGTATAGTATACTACAGGCCTGTCAAAAAATCAAGATTTATTTTGCGTTGATTTTTAGGGCAATACCGCATAATTCTAAGTGCCGATACGGCGCGCGAGGTGCGGCAGATGCTAAGCCAAAAGCGCAGATAATACTGGATGTCTTATCGAGCATTTTGGCAACGCAGATGCCGTTCCGCAGCCGCCGGAGCGGTGCTTAAGCCGTCAGGCGGGAATTGTGCGGTGTTGCCTTTGCCTTAAGTTGGCGGGCGCACAATGTGCGCCCCTGCGGTCACTATAGGGGAATGCCATTTCCCCCGCACAACGCGCCCTGCTGCATATGCTGGCCTTGCGGCGTGTTTTATTGTATTTTGATTATACCATACCTCGCGGCAGAATGGAACGGAATTTACAGGAATCAAGTGGTAAAATCCCGCATTACTCTGCAAAAAGCCCTCGGCACAGTGGTTTGGCACCGTGCCGAGGGCTTTGCATTGGTTCAGGCTTTGCTGCCGGACCGATTATTCATCATCAACGGTATTGTCATTGCCAACCGGGTCTTCGGCAGCAACATCGGCGGTTTCGGGGGTGGCTTCCTCCTCGGCTTCCAGCGCTGCCTTGTCATAGGCAAAGGCGTTCAGGGCGTCAGTGCTCACTTCATACACAACGCCTGCTGCGCCGGAGCTGCGCAGGTAGCACAGGGTATCGTCCTCGGCGTCGTTGCCGCCAAAGCTGCACTGGATGCTGGTGCCGTCCGATGCGATCAGGGTAACGATGGCATTGGGGGTATCCAGACCATACACGGCATCGGCCTGCGGTTCGTTCACGCTCCACTTGGTTTTCAGATCGCAGATGGTGCTCGCCATCTTTTTGACGATATCCTGATTCAGGTTATACTCCGCATCATCCGTCAGCGTCCAGGTGCTGTCATTCTGGGCAAAGCTCAGGGTTCCGCCGTTGGCGGTCTGCACCACCATCTTGGTCACATCGTCCACATCTATGTCCGTAATGCTCTGGGCGGCATACAGCTGCTTTGCGGTTTTGCAGATGCCGCTCAGGGCCGAACTGTCCAGCGTATACACCGGGCCGTCTGCGCTCAGGCGGGCATACCAGTTGTTTGTGATGGAGTTCTTGCTGCCAACGGTCAGCGTCCATTCGGTATCTGCCGTTTTCAGGCTCAACTCATAAGTCGGGGTATCAAAGCCCATGCTGGCAACGTCGGCGTCATCGCTCAGTTCGCGCAGCGCGGTCAGAGCGGTCATGCTGTCGGCAACGCCTTGGGCCTTACTCTGGTCAAGGGGCAGCGCGGGGTCAGAACCCAGTGTCCAGGTATCATCCGTTTTGGTCAGGGCGGATTCCAACGTTGCGCCATCGCTGGCGTCTTTGTAGGCAATCGCGGTCACACTGTCAGCATCCAGGCTGCACAGTGCAATGCTGGTATCCTCTTCCTCGGTGTCTGCATGGTTCAGCACGCCAAGGGCAACGCCCAGCACAACCACCACGGGAACCAGCACAAAAAGGGGCAACATTTTCTTTGTGTTCATTGGCTGTTATCTCCTAAGGTTTCTGCGGCACTGGAAATATCAACGGCGGCGGCGCACCAAAGTGATGGCAATACCGACCACGATAAAGGTCAGCGGCACCACGATGGTAAACAGCAGGCCAAGCAGCATGGTGGCCTTGGCAGGTACCGTCAAGGTTTCGGCGCTCATACTCTTGCTGTCAATCACCACACCGTTTTCTTCGCCGGTCATCCAGTTCACGGCGCTGGTCAACAGCTGGGCATTGCCGCCGGAAACCGCGCTGTTCATCTGGCTGTTCAGCATGTTGGGGCAGTTCACCCAAACCACTTTGGCGCCGGTAGCGCTGTTGCTGGCGGCAACGGCAATGTTAAAGGGGCCGTTGGGATCATTTACCCCCTGCTCGGCGGTGGTAGCCTCGGCGTAATCCTGCATGGAGTATGCCGTGCTGCTGGTGCTCAGCAGGGTGGTCAGGGTCAGGTCATCGGTGCTGTCGCCTTTCACAATGCCCTGTGCCACGGGGGTAAAAACATGCATGCCGTCAGTTATGCCCGCGGTGATATCGTTGGAGCTCAGGCTCGGCAGCAGGTAGGTCTGCGGGTAGCGGTAAGCGTAATAGTTGCTGTCATTTTCAATCACAAGGCCTTCCTGGCGGGTCATGCCGTATTCTGCCAGCAAGGCATCCAAATTGGGGGTATCCACTGTCAGATCAGTGGTCACAAACAGATTTCCGCCGTTTTCCAGATAGGTCTTGATGGCAGCGGCATCCAGGGTGGAAAGGTCCGCCTGCGGGTCGTTGATCAGCAGGGCTGCGGCATCTTCGGGCACTGTATCGGTGGTCAGCAGGTTCAGGTCCTGCATGGTAACGCCGGAATTATCCAGCGTTTCGGTAAAATCGCTTTCCAGGCTGGATTCGCCGTGGCCGGTCAGCTGGTACAGCACATAGCTGTTCTCCCGCGTGACCTTGGCAATGCCGGAGGACAGCGCGTTCTCAGCGGAGAAGCTCATTGTGTAACTGCCGGTGGTATAATAGCTGGAATAATCCGCCGTATACATATCATTGTAGTCCACCACGGTGTGGTTATCCCCGCATACAAGGATCACGCTGGAGGAGCTTGCGTTCTGCGCGTCATACTGCTGTGCAAAGGTGGGGTACAGCGCGGGGTCGCGCTGCTGCCAGGTAAAATGGCTGCTTTCGCCCGCATAGCGGTCCAGAATTCGCGTAATGTTGGAATCCTCGTTGCCGGTTTCCGCCAGGTAATAGGCGGTCACATCGGTGTTCAGTTCCTGCAGCATGGTTTTGGTGGTATCGCTCAGGGTGAACATTTTGCCGGTGGAAATATCAAACTGGGTAAACTTGGTGGGCACCGCGCCCACCACAAGGTTGAGCAGAATTACCAGCACCAGCACCACAACGGCCAGCACGCTGGCGTAAGCACCGCTGCGCAGGCTGCGGCGGCGCGCTGCCTGCTGTGCCTGGTTAGGGGCAGAGGCATTGGCCGCGTTCTTTTTCTTAAAGTTCATCGTCGGACCCCCCTCTTTAATTCCAGCGGCGGCGTTCCAGTGCCTGACCCGTCAGGAAGAGGAACAGTCCCGCCACCGATAGATAATACACAATGCCGGTCACGCTGAACATGCCGCCCACAAAATCCGTAAACGGCTGGAACAGTGCCAGCGCGCCAAGCACGCTGTTAAAGCCGGTCAGCAGCCAGGCCGGGCGCAGCTTAAACAGCAGCACCAGCACCACGGCACCGCCGCAGAACACCGCGCTGCCCACCGTGACATTTTTGCAGGCCAGACCAACCAGCAGAGCCACAACCGCCAGCACCACGCAGAACACGATGAATGCCAGCGTGTTGCCGCTGGTGAACAGGCTCTTGATGCCGTTCATCAGGTAGCAGATCAGCAGCGCACCAAAAGTAGCCAGGTACGCAATGATCTGGTTTTCCGTCAGGGCGGAGACAAAGGTGCCGATGGCAATGCAGGCAGCGCCCATCAAAAAGTACGCCAGCCAGGTGGCGTAAGCGCTGGTAAGGGAGATGGTGCCAAAGGCCGTGAGCACCAGCGGCATGATGGCCGCTGCCGCCATGGGCACGGCAAACACCGCCAGCTGGGCAAAGTACTTACCCATCACGATAGAAGGGATCCCCACCGGGCTGGTGAGCAGCAGCTGGTCGGTTTTATTGCGGCGTTCATCCGCAAAGCTGCGCATGGTCAGCGCCGGCAGCAAAAACAGCATGACCAGCGTGGTAGAATACAAAACGGTTGAAAAATCCGACGTGCCATACACCAGGCAGTTAGCGGAGTAATATAACCCGGTAAACGCCAGCATAACACCAATGACAACATAGCCGACCAGGCTGGTGAAATAGCTGCGCAGTTCCCGCTTAAAAATGGCAAACATGGCTCACTCTTCCTCCTTTTGGTCGTTTTCGGCTTCCGGTTGTTCCGGAGTATCATCCGCCGGGGCCTGCGGTTCGGCAGGCTCAGCAGACTGTTCCGGCTGTGCGGCAGCCGCTTCCGAAGCCGATTCTTCGGTTTCTTCCGGCTGGGCTTCCTCCGGTGCAGTCTCGGTGATCTGTAGGAAGATATCCTCCAAACTCATCGTATCGCTTGTCAGGGACACAACCGGGCAGCCAGCTTCGGCCAGCGCCTTGGACAGGGCCGCGCGCAGGTCTGCACCGGCGGTGCTGGTGGCGGTAAAGCTGACTTCATCGCCCTTTTCTGCGGTCACGCGCAGGTCGGTCAGGCCCTCCACCTTGGCGGCAGCGGCCAGAATCTGTTCTTTGGTGCCAAGTGCCGTGGCGGCAATCATGCCGCGGGCAGCCAGCTGGGCGGCCAGCTCTTCCGGCGTGCCCTGGGCGGCCACTTTACCGTGTGCAATAATCAGCACGCGGTCACAGATCGTCTGCACTTCGCTCAGGATATGGCTGGAAAGGATGACGGTGTGGGTCTCTCCCAGGTCATGGATGAGGTTGCGGATCTCGATCATCTGGGCGGGGTCTAGGCCAACGGTGGGTTCGTCCAGAATGATCACCTTGGGGCTGCCCAGCAGCGCAGCGGCAATGCCAACGCGCTGGCGGTAGCCTTTGGAAAGGTTGCGGATCAGCCGCTTTTCCATCTCCTGCAGCCCAGCGCGCTGCACGGCCTGCGCCACATCCTGCACGCGGTCCGCTTTTTTCTTTTTGCCTTTCAGCTCGCTGACAAACAGCAGGTATTCCTGCACGGTCATATCGGTATACAGCGGCGGAATTTCCGGCAGGTAGCCGATGCAGGCTTTGGCCTCCTTGGGCTCTTCCTGAACATCATGGCCGTCAATGGCAACGGTGCCGCCCGTGGGCGCAAGATACCCGGTGATCATGTTCATTGTGGTGGATTTGCCGGCGCCGTTGGGCCCCAGCAGGCCGTAAATACAGCCGTCCTGCACAGTGAAGCTGATATCATCGACCGCGGTGTGTTTTCCGTAACGCTTGGTCAAATGCTTGACTTCGATCAATGGATGCACTCCCCTTTTCTTGGGGGCCGCCCGCCGCAGGGCAGGCGTACCCCTGAACTATCCAGAAGTATACTGCCTATTTGTGAAAATTGTGCGTCGTTTTTTTGCCAGGATGTGAAAATTGTGTGCACATGCAAAAGCACCCCTGCGCGGCTGCAGGGGTGCCAAATCAGCTTATTCTTTTGCTGCTTCGTTTCTTTTGCGGGGGCAGCTTTAGGCAACACCGCACAATTCTCGCCTTGCGGCTTAAGCACCGCTCCGGCGGCTGCGGCACGGCATCTGCGTTGCCAAAATGCTCGATAATGTCGGGTTGCGGTACCCGCAT
>JABLTO010177149.1_pt1 | contig 10940 bp, 7 predicted proteins | sample 7160091 | NCBI WGS metagenome assembly JABLTO01 (sample SAMN14651225, study PRJNA627086) | human gut metagenome | isolation source: feces | host: Homo sapiens
AACATCGCTTTGACGATGGGCTTATAATCGGCCTTACTCACATCGAATGTCAATTATGAAGCAAACATTTGTGAAAGCAGCCGTCATGGCCTGCTTCATGGCAGCCGTTTCGTGCGGACAGGCACCGACGGCAATGGGCCCCGCGGAATACGCCGTGATGACCATAGCCACTACCGACCGCGAAATCCCGATCAACTACTCGGCGACCATCCGCGGACGTCAGGACATCGCCATCTATCCGCAGGTTTCGGGAACCATCTTCGAACTCTGCGTAAACGAGGGTCAGACCGTTTCGAAAGGCCAGCCCCTTTTCATCATAGATCAGGTGCCGTACAAAGCGGCGCTGCAGACCGCAGAAGCCAACGTGGCGGCTGCCAAAGCCGGCGTAGCCACGGCGCAGCTCACCTACGACAGCAAAAAGGAGCTTTACGCCAAGAACGTGGTTTCGCAGTACGACCTGCTGACGGCCGAAAACACGCTGCTGACCGCCAAGGCCCAACTCGCGCAGGCCGAAGCGCAGCGCGTAAACGCCGCCAACAACCTCTCCTATACGGTCGTGAAGGCTCCGGCCAACGGCGTGGTGGGAACGCTGCCGTACCGTGTCGGCGCGCTGGTCAGCGCATCGATTCCGCAGCCGCTGACGACCGTATCGGACAACTCGGACGTATACGTCTACTTCTCGATGACCGAGAACCAGCTGCTCAACCTGACCCGTCAGTACGGTTCGATCGCCAACACGCTCAAGAACATGCCCGACGTACGGCTGGTGCTCAACGACGGTTCGGTCTATGACCGGACGGGCCGCATCGAGTCGATCAGCGGCGTCATCGACACCTCGACGGGCAGCGTACAGCTGCGCGCCGTGTTCCCCAATGCGGACGGCCTGCTCCATAGCGGCGGCGCCGGCAGCGTGATCGTGCCCAACATCCACAAAGACTGCGTAGTCGTACCGCAGGTTGCGACCTTCGAACTGCAGAACAAGGTATACGTATATAAGGTAGAGGACGGCAAAGCCACATCGTCGATGATCGACGTGGAGAAAATCAACAACGGCAGAGAGTATATCGTCAAGTCCGGACTTACGCCGGGCGACGTGATCGTTGCCGAAGGCGTAGGTCTGCTGCGTGAAGGTACGCCCATTGTCGTCAAGGGGCAGGGCGCCGCAGCGCAGGCCGCTCCTGAGGCCGCAACCCAAACCGAAAAGGAGGAATAACCTATGACACTGAAACATTTTATCGAACGACCCGTACTGGCGTCGGTCATATCCATCGTAATCGTAATCGCCGGTCTTATCGGTCTCGCGACGCTGCCCGTCGAGCAGTATCCCGACATCGCTCCCCCGACGGTGATGGTGCGCGCCTCCTATCCGGGAGCCAGCGCAGAGACCATCCAGAAATCGGTCATCGTACCGCTCGAACAAGCTATCAACGGGGTGGAGGACATGACCTATATGACCTCCAGCGCCGCAGTCGGCAGCGCATCCGTAACGGTTTACTTCCGTCAGGGAATCAATGCCGACATGGCCGCCGTCAACGTGCAGAACCGAATATCGCGCGCTACCGGACAGCTGCCCTCGGAGGTGACGCAGATCGGTGTGACCACCATGAAGCGCCAAACCTCCATGGTGAAAATATTCTCGCTTTACAGCCCCGACGACTCCTACGACGAGACGTTCCTGTCGAACTATCTGAAGATCAACATCGAGCCGCGCGTTCTCCGTATCGCGGGCGTCGGCGAAGCCTTCACGCTGGGAGCCGACTACTCGATGCGTATCTGGCTCAAGCCCGACGTGATGGCCCAGTACAAGCTCATCCCGTCGGACGTAACGGCGGCCCTCGCCGAGCAGAACATCGAGTCGGCAACCGGTACGCTGGGTGAAAACTCGCAGAACACGTTCCAGTATACGATGAAGTACCGCGGACGTCTGATGACTCCGGAGGAATTCGGGGAAATCGTACTCCTCGCACAACCCGACGGTACGATCCTGCACCTGAAAGACGTCGCCGACATCGAGTTGGGCAGCGAATCCTATGCCTACAAGGGCTACACCAACGGCCATCCGGGCGTTAGCACGATGGTCTTCCAGACTGCCGGTTCGAACGCCACGCAGGTCGTCAACGAGATCAACGCACTGCTCAAAGAGGTCGAAAGCGAACTGCCCAAAGGCGTCGCCATCGCACACCTGCAGAGCGTGAACGACTTCCTCTACGCCTCGATCAACGAAGTGATCAAGACGCTGATCGAAGCCATCCTGCTCGTTATCCTCGTGGTATACGTCTTCCTGCAGGATATCCGTTCGACGCTGATCCCCACGATCTCGATCCTCGTGGCGCTGGTCGGAACCTTCGCGTTCCTCTCGGTGGCCGGGTTCTCGATCAACCTGCTGACGCTCTTCGCGCTCGTCCTTGCCATCGGTACGGTCGTCGACGACGCCATTATCGTGGTGGAGGCTGTCCAAGCGCGTTTCGACGTGGGATATAAGTCCTCCTATATGGCAACCATCGACGCCATGTCGGGTATCACCTCGGCGATCATCACCTCGACGCTGGTCTTCATGGCCGTGTTCATTCCCGTAGCCATGATGGGCGGAACGTCGGGCGTATTCTACACGCAGTTCGGCATCACGATGGCCGTGGCCGTCGGTATCTCGGCGATCAACGCCCTTACGCTCTCCCCGGCCCTCTGCGCACTGCTCCTCAAACCGTATCTCGACGAGAACGGCGAAATGCGCGACAACTTCGCGGCACGCTTCCGCAAGGCTTTCAACAGCGGATTCAGCGCCATGATCAACAAATACAAGCACGGCGTACTGCTCTTCATCAAGCACAAATGGCTGATGTGGTCCACGCTCGGACTGGCGTTCGCCGCCCTTGTCTTACTGATGAACACCACGAAGACGGGTCTGGTGCCCGACGAGGACCAAGGTACGATCATGGTCAACGTCACAACGGCTCCGGGCACTTCGCTCGCCGAAACGCATCAGGTCATGGAAGAGGTCTCCGCCCGCATCAAGGCCATTCCCCAGATCAGGGACTTCATGCAGGTGGCCGGCTACGGTATGATCGCCGGTCAGGGCTCGTCCTACGGTATGTGTATCATCAAGCTGAAGGATTGGGAGGAACGTCCCGAAAAAACGGATGCCGTAAACGCGGTCATCGGTCAGATCTACGGACGCACGGCCGATATCAAGAACGCGCAGATCTTCGCCGTGGCGCCGCCGATGATTTCGGGTTACGGCACCTCGACCGGCTTCTCCATGCACCTGCAGGATAAGTCGGACGGCAGCCTGACCGACTTCTACAACATCTACCTGCGGTTCATCGGAGCGCTGAACCAGCGTCCGGAGATCGCAATGGCCTACTCGACCTTCAACATCAACTTCCCGCAGTACGTCGTAAGCATCGACGCGGCGAAGGCCAAACGCGCCGGCGTATCGCCCAACGCGATTCTCTCGACGCTTTCGGGTTACTACGGCGGCCAGTACGTTTCGAACGTCAACCGCTTCTCGAAGATGTACTATGTGACGATTCAGTCCGACCCGAAATACCGTCTCAACACCGAGTCGCTCAATAACGTCTTCGTGCGTACGAACAACGGGGAGATGGCTCCGCTGGGACAGTTCGTGGACCTGACGAGGGTTTACAGCTCCGAAGTGCTCAACCGCTTCAACATGTACAGCTCGATCGCCGTGAACGGCACCGCCGCCGACGGATATTCGTCGGGCGACGCCATCCGCGCCATTCAGGAAGTCGCGGCGCAGGTGCTCCCGAAAGGCTACGGTTACGACTTCGACGGCATCACCCGCGAGGAGGCGCAGACAGGCAGCAACACGACGATCATCTTCGGCATCTGTCTCCTGCTGATCTACCTCATCCTGAGCGCTCTGTACGAGAGCTTCCTGATTCCGTTCGCCGTCATTCTCTCCGTGCCGTGCGGTCTGCTGGGTTCGTTCCTCTTCGCCAAGATGATGGGGCTGGAGAACAATATCTACCTGCAGACGGGTATCATCATGCTGATCGGTCTGCTTTCGAAGACCGCCATCCTGATTACGGAGTACGCCGCCGACCGACGCGCCGCGGGCATGAGCCTCACGCAGGCCGCCGTATCCGCCGCCAAGGCCCGTCTCCGTCCTATCCTGATGACCGTCCTCACCTGCGTATTCGGTATGATTCCGCTGGTGTTCTCGCACGGTGTGGGCGCCAACGGCAACTCCACCCTCGGTTCGGGTGTCGTGGGAGGTATGATCGTCGGAACGCTGGCGCTGCTGTTCCTCGTACCGACGCTGTTCATCGTCTTCCAGACCCTGCAGGAGAAGGTCAAGCCGCTGGAGTTCGATCCCGATCCGCAGTGGGCCGTGCGCGCCGAGCTGGAGGAGTGTAAAAACGAGAAAGAGTAACAAGATGAAAAAGCTTATTATCATACTGGCCGCAGCGGCCATGACCGGCTGCGGCATCTACAAGCCCTATACGCGTCCCGAAGTGAAAACCGACGGACTCTACGGCACGGCCGAAACCGCCGATACGATGACGATCGGCAATATCGGCTGGGAAGAGATGTTCTCTGATCCCTACCTGCAGACGCTTATCCGGCAGGGACTGGAGAACAACACCGACCTGCAGTCGGCGCAGTGGCGGGTAAAGGAGGCCGAGGCGACGCTTAAATCGGCACGTCTGGCTTACCTGCCGTCGTTCAACTTCGCACCGCAGGGCAACCTGAGCAGTTTCGACTGGGCGACGCCGTCGAAAACCTACAACATTCCCGTGACGGCAAGCTGGCAGATCGACATTTTCAACGGTCTGACCAATGCCAAGCGCAAAGCCAAAGCGCTCTACGCCCAGAGCCGGGAGTACGAGCAGGCCGTGAAGACGCAGCTGATCTCAGGCATTGCAAACCTCTATTACACGCTGCTGATGCTCGACGGGCAATATGAGGTAACCGAGCAGACCGCCGTGAAATGGCGCGAGAGCGTGCGCACGATGCGGGCGATGAAGGAGGCCGGCATGGCCAACGAAGCCGCCGTCGCCCAGTACGAAGGCACCTGTCTTTCGATCGAAGCGTCGCTGCACGATCTGGAATACCAGATCCGTATGGCCGAGAACAGTCTCTGCACGCTGCTGGCCGAAGGCCCGCACCAGATCGAGCGCGGCCGGCTCGAAGGACAGCGGCTGCCCGACGACCTGACGGTGGGCGTGCCCGTACAGATGCTTTCGAACCGTCCCGACATCCGCAGCGCCGAGTATTCGCTCATGCAGTCTTACTACGCCACCAGCGAAGCACGTTCGGCCCTTTATCCCACGATCACGCTGAGCGGCACGCTCGGTTGGACCAACAACAGCGGCATGGGGATCAAGGATCCCGGCAAGATACTGTGGTCGGCAGCGGCATCGCTTCTGCAGCCGATCTTTAACGCCAATGCCAACCGCGCCCGCGTGAAGATCGCCAAGGCGCAGCAGGAGGAGACCAAGCTGGCGTTCCAGCAGGCGCTGCTCAACGCCGGCGCAGAGGTGAACAACGCCCTTACGCAGTGCCAGTCGGCCCGCGCGAAGGCCGATCTGCGGGTACAGCAGATCGAAGCGCTGGAGCGCGCCGTGGAGAGCACGGAACTGCTGATGAAGCATAGCAGCACGACCTATCTGGAAGTGCTGACCGCCCAGCAGTCACTGCTTTCGGCCCAGTTGTCTCAGATAGCCGACCGCTTCGACGAAATACAAGGCGTCGTGAACCTCTATCAGGCTCTCGGCGGCGGTCGTGACATGGCTGAGGAGGCGAAATAATGAAGCGGGGAGCGACCAAGGAGGAGATCATCCGCATTACACAGGCGCTCATCGCCCGGAACGGCATCCGTGCCGTCCGGGTGGATGAGATCGCCCAGACGCTGGGTATCTCCAAGCGCACCCTGTATGAAATGTTCGCCGACAAGGACGATCTGATAAACGCCTGTCTCGACGCGATGAGCAGCAAGCAGCGCGAACGCATCGCAACGTACCGGAAACAACGCAGCGGCAGCGCCCTGCAGAGGACTTTCAAGCTGGCATACGAATATATCGCCAACCTCTACATGGTCGAAAGCAGTTTCCTGTCGGACCTGCGCCATAAAATAATTTATGCGGACCATTTCGACGAACACCGCGAGTTCTGGCGCCGCGAGCTGGCGCACCACCTCGAAGCCAGCAAGGAAGAGGGGTTGCTGCTTCCCGAAATCGAGGGCGCAAGTTTTGCAGACCGCATACTGGAGACGATTCTGGAACTACGGCTCAACAACGCCACGCGAGAGGAGGTTTACCTTTTTTGCAGAACGATTCTGCGCGGTGCGGCGACCCGGCAGGGCATCGAACGCATCGACAGAAAACGATAAACCGTATTTCGTAACATCAGAACGCTTCGCAACGATTCGTTGCGGAGCGTTTTTTTCGACGGTTCAATAGAGGAAGAGGAAGGTCTCCCCACACAAAACAAGCCCGCAGGAAAAACCTGCGGCCTTGCGGTTCGGAATAACCGATACGAATCTTTAATAGAGCATATCCTCGTCGGCTTCGTCCTCGTACCAATCCACATGCTGGGCGCCGCCCGATGCGGCCCATGCGTTGAAATAGGTATAGGCGGTGCGGATGTCCTTGCGCTCGGCAGGGTAGCGGAACTCGCCCGAAATCATCAGCGCCCACATCATGTAGTTGTCCTTCATACCCGTTCCCTTCGACACGAAGTATTTGTACGGCTCGGCTTCGGCGAACGTATTGCCCGAAACGACCGCGAATCCGGTCGGCTTGTAGGTCGGCATATGCACCTCGGTATCGCGGCTGAATACGCCCGAACTCTTCGAATTGACGACGATAAAGGCGTTGACGGCCGATTCCAGCACCGCAGCCGCATCGACGGGCCGGGTGAAAGTCACGGTAGTCGTATGCTTCACGGTCGGAACGGGCGCCGTACCTTTGGAGGTATTGATGTAGGTGCCTTCGCCGAGAATCTCCTGCGCGGTGTTGAAGAGCGGAATGACGGCATATTCGTTGCCGGATTCGAGACCCGGTCCAGCGAATGCCCCCTTGCCGAAGGCCGTGTTCGTCGTCTCGACACTGGCGACCTGCGAAGCGGCGACCTTGTCCAGCTGCACGGCGAACGCATTGAGGTGCGCGGCGCCGGCGGCTTTCAGCTCCCAGTTGATGCGGATGGAACCCACCTTGCCGCTTTCCTTGTTCACGAGCCGGTCGATGCCGGTCACGACGACCACGTCGTTCATATCGTAATCGCCGATCCACGGCCAGCCGTCCTCGAAACAATAGGTGTAGGGCGCACCGATCACCTCGATGATTTCGGGTTCCGGCTCCGGATCGGGAGTCACAGGCTCCTTGCCTCCGTTGCATTTGCTCTCGGCAATCACGACCGTCTGCTTGTCGCGCATCACGGCGCCGCCAATCAGGCTACCGGCGTCGATGACGTATTTCGCATCGGCCGCATTGTCGTAGACGACCTCCATAAGTCCCTCAAACTTGGTGCCGTAATAACGCGAGCTGACGCCCTTTTCCCGGATCACGACCACGGCCATCGGCTGGTCGGCCTGCGCCTGACTGACGATGCGCACGTTGCCGCCCGATCTGCTCGCATTGTATTCGTTCATGGAGAAGATCGAACCGGCTGCGGCATACAGCTCCGTATTGCTGTTGAAATATACCGTTCCGGCGTCGAGACCCGAACCCGAAGCGATGTAGAATTTCGCACCTTCGGCAATGACGTCGTCCGCTGCGGTATAGCAGTTCACGTAAAGCGTACCGCCGCCGCGGGCTTCGAGTTTATCCATCGTGGCCACACCTTTCTGGTAGGTCACCGAATAGTTGGTCACGTAGAAGGTCCCGTCGATGGCAACCGTGCCGTTCTCGCAGTTGTGAAGCTCGGCGTAGGTATTGAGCCGGAAATCGGCGCTTTCGACCTTGCCGTCATTGTAGAGCTTCGCCTTGTTGGTGACTTCGACTTCACCCGCCTGCAATGCGGCCGACGCTCCGTTGTAGAACTCGCAGGAGGTGTTGACGTTGAACAGTCCGTTGACAACGAACGTGCCTTCGTTGACGATGGTCTTGCAGGAGAAGCTCGTCTGATCGGTGGTGAAAGTACCGCCCTCGAATACATAGATGGCCGGATAGACCGCATTCTGCTGGAGGTTGGCTTTCGCCTCCCTGATATATACTTCACCGCCCGGAAGCACCGCAAGGGTCGCCTGTCCGATAGTAACCGACGCATTGAGCGTCAGTTTGCCCGCCACGTAGAGAACCGGAGCGGAATGAGGCGAGAACTTGCCGTTCAAATTGATATTGCCCGTAATCTCGGCGCCCGCGGGAATGTAATATTCCGCCGCCGCGGCATAGGGTTTGGCGATCCAGATGGCTCCGAGGTCGATATTGCCCGCCGGCGTCTGGCGGATAACCGCGCCTTCGGCGAAGTCGCTTTCCGTCTTAACCGGCAATGTCGGATAATCGGGCATCGACGAGCTTTCGCTGCGTGTAGCAGCGGAAGTGCGGATTTTGTGCGCTTCGGCGCTTTTCATCACGGCGCCCGCAACATTGAGAGCCGCGGAAACCGGCTGCATGCTGACCGACACGGTACCGTCGGGCAGGGTAGTCTGCACATAAAGGTTCCTGACCCCGGCGGGCAGCGTCATGGCCGTCGAGAAAACAGGCTGCGAAGCCTTTACCTTGTGCATTGCGCACATTCTTCGAGACAAAGATAAACATTATTTTCAACTCCAAATCATTTCCGCTCATTTATTTAACAAAACAGGCCACAATCGCATCTTTGGCATGCAAAATTCCGACCGAGGAAAAGGTTTTTCCAAAAAAATATCCCGCGGCGAGCGTAAAACTCAAAAAAACCGCTATATTTGCACCATAGGAAACAGATCCGAACGCTGAAATGACTGCAATGAACACATACGACAGCCCGTACCGCGGAACACTCCGCGGTATGATGACCATGGGTATGATGTGCATGCGCAGCCGATTCCGCCGGGTGTAACCTTTCCGTATGCACGAACGACACAATCCGGCTTCCTTTGAGGTCGGATTTTTTTGTAACGAACAAACAGCGAAATATGACTCCGAAAAACTACCGATTCGAAACGCTGCAGGTACACGCAGGCCAGCAGCCCGATCCCGCGACCGGTTCGCGCGCACTGCCGATCTACCAGACCACGTCCTATGTTTTCGACAGCGCCGAACAGGGCGCGGCCCGCTTCGCCCTGCGCGAAGAGGGTAACATCTACACCCGTCTGAGCAATCCCACGACCTCGGTTTTCGAAGAGCGCATGGCTGCGCTCGAAGGAGGCACGGCGGCCGTGGCCGCCGCATCGGGCATGGCCGCCCAGTATCTGGCGTTCAGCAATCTGGTCGAAGCGGGCGACAATATCGTCAGCACGTCGTTCCTCTACGGCGGCACGTTCAGCCAGTTCAAGCATACGTTCGCCCGCATCGGCGTCGAAGTGCGCTTCGCTCAGGGCGACGACATCCGAAGCATCGCATCGCTCATGGACGACCGTACGAAAGCGGTTTATCTGGAAACGATCGGCAATCCCGAATTCAACGTACCCGACTTCGAACCCATCGTCGCGCTGGCGCACAAGCACGGCATTGCGGTAGTGACCGACAATACGTTCGGCGCGGGCGGATTCCTCTGCCGGCCGATCGAATGGGGCGTGAACGTCGTGACGCACTCGGCGACCAAGTGGATCGGCGGGCACGGCACGAGTCTGGGCGGGGTAGTCGTGGACGGCGGCAACTTCGACTGGGGCAACGGCAGATATCCGCTGCTGAGCGAACCCTCGGAGGGATATCACGGCTTTAATTTCTGGAAAGAGTGCGGCAAAACCGCCTTTGCGACCCGCACCCGCTGCGAAGGGCTGCGCGACATCGGCCCCTGCATCAGCCCGTTCAACGCGTTCCTGCTGACGCAGGGACTCGAAACGCTCTCGCTGCGCGTACAGCGCAGCGTGGACAACGCACTTGCGGTCGCGGAGTGGCTGGAAAAGCATCCCAAGATCGAACACGTCAGCTATCCGGGACTCAAAAGCAGCAAGTACCACACGCTGGCGAAGAAATACCTCCGCAACGGTTTCGGCGGCGTGCTGACGTTCCGCGTGAAAGGCAGTGCGGAGCAGGCGTCGAAGATCGTAGACAACCTCGGTCTGATCAGCCATCTGGCCAACGTCGGCGACGCGAAAACGCTGCTCATACACCCCGCATCGACCACCCACGCCCAGCTCGGCGAACAGGAACTGGCCGCTTCGGGCGTATATCCCAACCTGCTGCGGCTTTCGCTCGGCATCGAGCATATCGACGACATAAAGGAAGACCTGAACGAAGCGCTGAAACATCTGTAATGGAACCCCGCATTTACATAGCCCCCGGACCGTTCCGGCTGGAAACGGGACACACGCTGCCGGAGCTGAAGATCGCCTATCACACCTACGGTGAACTGAACGCCGCGCACGACAACGTGGTGTGGGTATGCCATGCGCTGACGGCCAATTCGGACGTCGCGGACTGGTGGCCGCACACGATCGAAACGGGGAAATTCCTCGATCCGGCGCGTCATTTCGTCGTCTGCGCCAACATCCTCGGCTCGCACTACGGCACGACGGGACCGCTTCATACGAATCCGCAAACCGGCACACCGTACTACCGGGATTTCCCGCCCTTCACGATCCGCGACATCGTGCGGGCGCACATCCTGCTGGCCGACGCCCTCGGCATCGGACGCATCGGCGCGCTGGTCGGAAGTTCGGTGGGCGGATTTCAGGCCGTCGAATGGGCCGTCACGGAGCCGCAGCGCATCGGCAAACTGGTGCTGATCGCCACCTCGGCCAAGGCGTCGCCGTGGAGCATCGCCATCGACGAGACACAGCGCATGGCCATCGAAGCCGACCGGACGTTCGGCGAGCCGCGCGACGACGCGGG